>Ga0255090_1000297_pt1 | contig 16438 bp, 36 predicted proteins | sample Colum_Yuk_RepA_8_2_FD_188444 | JGI IMG/M metagenome (GOLD analysis project Ga0255090, IMG submission 188444) | Freshwater microbial communities from Columbia River, Oregon, United States - Colum_Yuk_RepA_8d | ecosystem: Environmental > Aquatic > Freshwater > River | place: USA: Oregon...
GATAAATTGCCAGCCTATTTTGTTGTAAGCCTGTACCAGTGATTGTGCGTAATTTGATTCTTTCACATCTATTATACTTTCAGATTGTGAAATATGGAAAAACGGGCTGAAAGCCCCTTGTGGGGGGGTCACTTGTAAAACTGCATAAGCAAGTCTTCTAAGGCATCAATATCTGGCTTTTTATCCTTTATTGAGCTTGGTAAATCCTCAAACATAATCTTCAAATCTTGAATACCTTTTTCAATACCTAGCTCATGTTCTTTGATAAAATCTAAAGTAATCTCATCAGCGGACATCAGCTTGATTGTCATCAGCTTATCATGTAAAGATTGTGAGTAGTCTTTTATTGCAGGCTCAAATGTTCCTGTATTAAGAAGCTGGTCAGCCTGTGCTAATACTCTATAAGCGGCAACAATTGATTTAGGTATTCGTCTTAAAGTGTTAGTCTCTGCTGGTTGCTGAAAGTTTCTCAAGTATCTTTTTAGTTGTGCCTCAGCATAACCAATGTGAGCAAATAAAATCTTTCTTCCATCAAAAGCATAGTTAGGAATTATTCTGAGCGATTCAGAGTTACTATCCTTAATATACAATGGAGATTTAATAACTTCATACATTGTAGGATTGCCTGAGGTAAGGTGCTTAATAAAGTTTCTTAGCTCCCAAGATTCGGTATCTTCGCCATTGGATGAAGTGGTTTTAGTTCTATCTGTGGCAAATGGTGAAATCACTTCTCTGAGCGACAGCTTGTAAATGTATCGAGTGTCTTCATCAGATTGTGGTGTTGACAAACCATGCATTTTAGAACCAACAGTAGCTGTGTAAATGATTTCCATATCTAATATACGCTGAAATTGTGAAATATGGAAAAACGGGCTGAAAATCCCTTGTGGGGTTAATTCATTTCTTCTCCTTTCTTGTTAAATCTAACGCAACCCTTAAAACCGCCCAAACAATGATGACATCGCAGATGACGGTGAAAATAAGTAGTCCTTGAAGCAATGTCATTTCTTCTCCTCCAAGTATTCCACTAGAGCGGGAAAAGAGCTTTTCGGCTCTATAACATCAAAATTTACACAATTGTCACCACCACAACCTGATACAATATATCTTGAACCCCACGTGTGGATTATTGCCAAGTCAATGGCTTCGTCTAAAGCCTTTTGTAAAAATTGATTTCGCTCCAACGCTTCTTCTAAAGTCATGTCTAAAGGTTCCATATCTAATATACGCTGAAATTGTGAAATATGGAAAAACGGGCTGAGATTGTGTATGGGGTTATCTGTAAATGAAAATTGGAATGTTTTCTTTTATGAATTCCCTGCAAACCCATGTATTTTTACCCACCCAGCAAGTGTCATAAACAGAAATAATAACATATTTATTTTTGTCAACATATCCTTTAATAAGAGCGTGTTCAACATACTGAAATGCCTTGAACTCGTAGCCATCGGCAAGTTCAATCATCCCCCCTTTGTAGCGTTTGTCATCTTCAAACAAGAGATATTTTTGAGGGCTTTTGAAGTTGGGTCTGTGTATACAAAGCATTTATATCTAATATACGCTGAAATTGTGAAATATGGAAAAACGGGCTGAAAATCCCTTGTGGGGATTGCTCTCTGTTCACAGTTTGTTTCATTGAGTCTGAAATTTATTCCCAGCGGGTCACTTGTACCAAGCGATATCTTTCAACAATTTTAGTTAAAATATATTGCATAACTGCTTTGTTGCAATCATTCCAGTATTTAATTTGGAATGTAGTTGGCATTGTCCAGACCTTGGTTTTGTGTACACTGCTATGAACTTCAATGTGAACAGATTCTCCTATAACTTTCCCAAAAACTGTTATCCAGTAAGGCATGTCTGACCAGTAAGGCATGTCTGATGTGTGGATTGGAAATTTTTCGCTGTTAGTCTTTTCTTCCTGAATCATATCTATTATACCCAATCTTCGTGAAATATGGAAAAACAATCTCACAGCCCCAAGAGGGGAATTAAAGATACAATCCTTCAGCCTTGAGCCTAACAATCATATCAGAATGAAATATGTCTTCAACAAAAGGTTCAATGTCAAACATATTCCAGTCGTCTTCAATCGACGAAGGTATCTGTCCATTTACACATTCTAGAAAATCTTCAAAAGAAGTTCTTTCTTTAAAGATAATATCAATAAAAGTTGCATCAAAAATTTCTTTTTTATCAATAATTAAAAAATCCAAAGTACCTCTGTCAAACCAAGTCATAAGTAATGATGTTAAATCGTGTCTCATATCTATTATACGCTGAAATTGTGAAACATGGAAAAACAATCTCACGGCCCCAAGTGGGGGTCACTACTTGCCTAATTTTTCCCAATATGGGTCGTAGGCAAAAGCAACATCATACCAAGTGAGACCGTCGTTTAAGTTTTTGAAAGTAGAAATATAGTGTTCTTTTTCATACTTTTTGACTATTGGGATAGTCTGGGCATTTTTTGGACAATAAAGGTCACTTTGCCAGTTGGAGATTTCCACACCAGCGTTTTTGAGTTCTTGATATAAGCTAGTCATTTTTTGTTAATTTTCTCCAAGCTCGGTCGATGACAAAGCAAACTGTGGGGAAGGCAATCGAAGACGTGATTGCAAAACGAAGCCAGTACCAAGCGGCTTCAGGGTACTTAGGCATGCACACTATTGCAAACACTAGCGGGACGAATCCTGCAATAACGGCAAACACTATCAAACTTTCCTTAAGAGCACTGTTCATATCTATTATACGCTCAGATTGTGAAACCTGGAAAAACGGGCTGAAGAACCCTTGCGGGGATGGAGTTAGTATGTTCTATACCTTTGAATTGTTTTTGCAATACTATTTACCATACTTTCTTCACTTGGGTCGTCAAGATAACTCTCAATGCTATAGTATACTAATCTTGCTAATTCCACGTCTGTTCTTCCAATCCAGCCAGGTCTACTTTCTTGTTCTTTTTGCATTTCATCATTTTGCTCATGATAAGGCTTCATATCTATTATACGCTGAAATTGTGAAATATGGAAAAACGGGCTGAAGAACCCTTGCGGGGATGGAGTTAGTGGTCTTATATTAATTCAAGTTTTCTTTCTAACTCTTTAATTTCGTTTTTGAGAAATTCAATTTCTTTCTCAAGTGAATTATTTTTATAGAGAGCAACTTCAAGACTATCCACAAGATTCTCTACAAAGTTTGTATAACTCTCCATTGAAGCTGTGGCGGCATTTCTAAATGCCCTCATTTCAGACTGTTGCTTACTAAGTTCTTCCCAAAAGTTGTGTTCCATATCTATTATACGCTCAGATTGTGAAATGTGGAAAAACGGGGTGATGAACCCTTGCGGGTTCCTAGTTAAAGGTTTTCATCGCTGTACAGTGATTCAATCCATTTTGGAGCATCTTCAAATTTAATTACATCTGAATATCCTCTGCCTCTGATATAACCACTACGCCAGAAGTGTTCATCTACAAACACAAATCCATTTGTTTTCATCCTATCAATCAAGGTTTCTCTTTCTTTCTGGTTCATAGTCTTACTTCTCCTATTGTCTCAATGTCGTATTAAGCTGTTTCAGTTCCTCTTCGCTCATCCCCGCTAAAGATGTTGCAACAACCCAAGCAAAGTCTGCAAGCTGTTGTTCGTTATTACAAGTAAAATTATTTGCCAACAACTTCGTGAGGCATTGTTCAGCAAGTTGGTCTATAAGTTGATTTTCGCTCATATCTATTATACCCAATCTAAGTGAAATCTGGAAAAACGGGCTGAAGAACCCTTGCGGGGAATCACTTTTTGACTTTTGTTAATGTGTATTTTGCTTCCACCTTGAAAATATCTCTTAGCTTTTCGCACATCATTTTCCAATGTTTAGCATCTTCTTTTGATTCAAAGTAGTAAGTTTTTACTTGTCCTTTTTTATTGCTTACTACTTTGTACTGTGATAACTTGCTAATTTTTTATCCCCTTGATGAAATTGTAACCTTCGTGATAAGCCTCTTTCTGCTGGTCTGTCCATCTAGGGTCAAGCTGTCTGTTCCAACCATAAGAAGCATGGGTCTCTCCAAAGTATCGGCATAACTCAATAGGTGTATCGGAGTTGTAGAATCTTTCTGTGAATTGGTAGCTCATATTTATTATACTTGGCATTTGTGAAAACTGGAAAAACAATCTGACGGCGGAAGGAGGGGAGGCAAGTAAAAGTTTACTTGTTATCCATTAAGAAAGTAAAGTTCTGACTATCTCAGAATTACTTTACTTCGAGATAAACAGCGGTCGCCATAACCTCGGAGCCACGTGTTGAAGATTTGACCCATTGAAAACCAATTATTAGCTTTCACAATATTTTTAGCACGAAAAGCACTTACCTGGTAACGGTAGATTAGGTTAGTGTTGCGGATTTTAACGCTTACCATTGGGTCAACAGTTCCTTCTATGGTGATGTACTCCACGAACGAAGAATCTCCTGTGATTGTGGTTGTTTTTACTACTTTGTTTTTACTTGTAACCATATCTATTATACTTGGCATTTGTGAAAACTGGAAAAACAATCTGACGGCGGAAGGCGGGGATTAAATTTCCCTGTCATATCCACGATAGTAAGCACCTATCTGGAGCGGATTCCAACGTGGGTCGGTTCTTGGCTCCCAACCTCTTGCCTTATCGTGCTTGCCGAAAGCCTCAAGGGTGATGGCTTGATACTCTTCTGGCTCACCAGGGAAGAATCGTTGATTTGGTTTTAAGTTTGATTGTTGCATATCTATTATACTTGGCATTTGTGAAATCTGGAAAAACAGGGTGGAAAGCCCTTACAGGGGCTCACGAAGTTCACGCTTAACTAGTCGAATACCCAAAAGTGCAAATAGTGTTTTATCAATTTTGGTATGCTTTCTTGAATCAAAAAACCCATTTGTGATTATAATGCCATATGTTTGCCCATATTCAATCCATTTTTTAACATCATTACCATTTTCCCCATTTTTCCCATTTAGGTCATAAAGAGTCTCGTTAATCCAGACGTGCGTAGCTTCTGACAAGTCTACTGCCACTTCTTCTTCTTCTGCTGCTGTTTCTACATATTCTACTTCGCAGTGTTCATTATCTAATTCCCAAGAATCTTCGTCCCACAGCTCACCAAATTCTACTTTTTCTTCGGCTTCTTCTTCTGAATTTGCTTGAACTAATACCCATTGGAAATATCTACTTGTGTTATAAACTAATACTTTATATGTTTGCATATCTATTATACTTTCAGATTGTGAAAACTGGAAAAACAATCTGACGGCGGAAGGAGGGGATACAAGTAAAAATTTACTTGTTATCCATTAAGAAGTGGGTTAAATTTGAAACACTTTTACAGAATAGCCATCTGGCACAGAGGAATAACCATTAAGAGCTTGCTTTTTAGTTCTCCAAGTAGAGGTATGCTTTAACTCACCTTCTGGGCTAAACATTTGCCTGACAAATCTAAAACCTTTATAAGCTGTAAGGGAATTATTGCACATATGCTGATTTAGACATGGCAAACGCCACACTCTGGCAAAGGTCTCAGCCAAATTGCCAGCCTCATAATTTACCATTTCAGTAACGACATAGTACTTTGGTAACCGTTTTGTCATCTTGGCTTTAGCGTATGAACGGGTTGAAGCATCCGTTACGTCAAAAAACTGCTCACCAGTTTGTGTGTTTGTGATGACGAAAGCGTAAGTCTTCATTGTATTCATTTCTATTTCTTATCTCCTGTTGGGTTATATCTATTATACTTGGCATTTGTGAAAACTGGAAAAACGTGGTGAGATGGTTCTGGCGGGGATTCGAACCCCGCTTTTTCTCCTCCCGACAACCAGCCGTGACAGCTTATCACGTTTAAGAATCGAACTTAAAATAAGGATTTGACGTTTTACCAATAACCACAGAACGAGATAGAGCGATTTGAACACTCTCCTCCAGCAAACTACGCTGGTATGCTACCCCACATACACTATATCTCAAAGTCACAATCTGGGAATCGAACCCAGGTCTATTATCCGCAGATAATCGCATCTCCGCCTCTAAGTAGTACTCCTCTTCAGTCGCCAATGCTAATTGTTTCTTATGACTATTATACTTGGCATTTGTGAAATCTGGAAAAACAATCTGACCGCTCCAAGAGGGGGAAGCTCAAGAGTGTTACTCAACTTTGAGAGTATATCGTAATACAAGCTCTCCAACAATTCGGGGTTTGAGCTTGAAAATTCCTAAATCTTCGTCAAAAAACTCTTGTATCCAAAATGCTTCTTTTTCCTGCACTCTCTCAATAGCTTTTTTTAAGCTATTGAATTTTTCTTCCTCAATAAAAGTAAGATTACCAAGGTCTTGAATATACTCAATTGTATATTTTTTCCTAGATTTTATTGTTTCTTTCTTTGTTTTTTCTATCATTTTCAATATCTATTATACTTGGCATTTGTGAAATCTGGAAAAACAATCTGGCGGCGGCAAGTGGGGGCAAGCTACACTAAAATTTTAGTGTAGCAAAATTGTTACGTTAGAATGTAAACCTTTTCGAGTACCTGAGCAAGCCATACAGTTACTACAAGTAGTTACTTTACCTTTCTCCTTAGAAGCTGGACACCAAGCTAACTTTATATCATTAACTTTCTTATAAGCGTTAGCAATATCAGATATATTCTGAACAAAGAACGTGCGATAACCTTTAAGAGTAGACTGAAGTACGTCAATAGGTGAGTCACAACTAGCCATTAAGTATTGACTATAACGCTCGTCGCAAGTAGCCCATTGGTGCGTATAGCCAGTAGAGTTACAATAAGAGCATAATTCATCCCAAACTTCAATAGGTACTGCGGCGGGGTCACCATACGCACCTAATCGAATATTCTTACCACTTAATTGTTTAGCGAGTTCAGGCAATACCGCTACTTTATATCCACCTTTAGCGTACTTCTTATAAATGGAATTGATAGACATAACTGTAACGTAACAAGAACGTGACAGTTTACTGAGAGCTTTCTTACCCTTTAACTTTGGACGGTGCGGACAGTTACCGCATATCGTGTATTCCAAGCCCAAGCGTAGAGCCTCAACTGGATTCATATCTGATTTAAGAATCCAAACTTGGGGCATTTCGCCCGTCTTGGAATTCTTTGACTTACTTGAAAAGCCAGTGAGAATAGCAACAATCGGTTGTCCATCGAGAAGGCTTGGTCCTTGGTAGATAATCATATCTATTATACTTGGCGTTTGTGAAAACTGGAAAAACGCGGTGGGGCTTACATGCGGGGGTGGGTGATTAGCCCACCGCCCTAGCAGATTCATTTAACGATGTACTTGCCTCATCGGAACATGATTGTTCAACCACGTATTTCGGGTTACGTGAGTCCCTATAGGGCGTCCCCTAAAATTTTTACATCATTCTGTAAGAGATATAAGATTAAAAATCGCCTCGGTGGGAGCATACCCCTTATACACGTTTCCCGCTTCACCACTTTTTTTACGTGTGGCTCGTCTTACCCAATTATACAGCGTTTTTTAGAGTTCAAAGTCGGGTAACCTTTCCCTCTTTCCGATACTTAATTCGGGCGATTCTTATTCTCTTTTCAATGTTCTTACATCTATTATACCTGAGATTTGTGAAAACTGGAAAAACTGGGTGAGATTGTGTGAGTTGGGGATAAAATCCCCAATCTTCTTATTTGTCGGGATAGGGTTCGAGTTTTTCAAGGGATTTGTCCCTATTTTTCCATTTTCCACCGATTGAATCAACAAAATCCATCATCTCTTTTTCACTGAGAAGTCTGTCACCATGCCAACGTGAGCAACCGATTGAATCATCAGAATCTGCACCATACGAATAGCTCACAAGATGGAAGTCACCCACCCCCACTGAAACGTGTCCTCTCCCAAACTTTTTTCTCCAGCATTGTTTTTTGAGTTTGGGGTTACCGTCCCATTCAATCAGTTGCCAATCATTTTTTACTTTACCCATGTTCTTATATCTATTATACTTTCAGATTGTGAAACCTGGAAAAACAATCTGACCCCCTGAGGAGGGGCTTATCTGATTACTGAGTGTATAGCAGACACTTGTTCATCTGTGAGCCTTTTGTCACGATACCCACTACAAGACGCATAAATTAGACCGTTATCTGGTAGGCGAGCATATACATCGTTGCCAAAATTTGATATATACACTATAATATCTTCGTCTCTGATTTTTTCAGTGAGAACAGGTTTTTCGAGCCAATTCAATGCATCCTCAAACTTAACCACATCACTATACAACTTTCTGCCAGTATATATGTGTCGATGGAAGAATCCATCTACTAAGGTGAAACCATTAGTCGCCATCCGCTCAATCAATTTTTTATTTTCTCTAGGGGTCATATCTATTATACGCTCAGATTGTGAAACCTGGAAAAACAATCTGACACCCCATGAGGGGAATTACACATCCATTGCAAGATTGTGTAATTCTTGTTGAAGACCATAATCCTCGCTAAAACAATCTGAACACAATACTGCCATTACCACCTCGCGGTTATTTATATCATACTCAAATGGATTATAAATCATTGAAACACTAGAGTTTTGCTTGTAGCATTTTTCGCAAGTATGATACCATGTATTTTTAGGCGGTGGAATCAATTCAGAAACAAATGCAATGAAACTTTCTTCGTCACCAGTCACAAAGTGATACCAGTCTTCCAAGTCAAGATTACGAACTACACAGAATTCATCACCTACGGTAATTGTTGAAACCAAGCAATCCCTGCTCAATTCCATAAGAACTGTGCCATCGACACTTTTATAATGGTGGCTTTTATCTTCATCAACCCCGTAAGAACCGCCCTCACAACTATAATCATAGAGTGCGGAGAAAGCTGAATCTAAATCTTTGTAAAGATGGCTCATATATCTATTATACCTTCAGATTGTGAAATCTAGAAAAACAATCTGACGGCGGGAAGGGGGTGGTTCGGAGCTTAGCTCACTCCTCCCAATAAGTCTCACCCAATTCTTCAAGCTCTCTTGGGGAGCCTGGTCTTCGCTTGTGACCGCAGGAGTCCCTGTAGCCACTGATGGCACAGTTGGTACACATCACGCCAGCGTACACGCCAAAGCTGAACTGGAAGTCAATAGACTTGCTGGGCTTGTAGCATTGTGGGCAAATGCCTTCTTCTTGTACTTCCATGAGGTAGTTGTAAGGTAACGTCATATCTATTATACGCTCAGATTGTGAAATCTGGAAAAACGGGGTGACGGCGGTAAGGGGGTGGTTGGCTGTATGAGATTCGAACTCATAACTTTCACGCTTAGAAGGCGGACCCTCTAATCCATTGAGGTAACAGCCAACCACGCTATCTTTTCTTATACATTAAGAATCACAATCTAGAGTGCCTAATGCCCAATTGTCATCAGAAATATCACAATCTGGTAAAAAGTAAGGGTCAGAATAATCACAGTAGTCATCATAAAGGTCTAACGTGAGCTGAGTATAAGTTTGGTCTTCAGGATTAACCATTAGAACTCACCTCTCATTACGTTACGAGCTTCTTGGCGATTACGCTTTCGCTCAGACTTGCGATTCGACTTTTGGTGTACACCAAAGCCAGAATACTGCGTATGACCAGTAGGCTGGAACAAGGCTACCTCGATAATTCCAGTTTTGCCGTCAATCACTACCTTGGTTTTGATTGTGGCTTTTTTAAGTTGTTTCTTAGATTGTTTCATATCTATTATACTCTCGAAATGTGAAATCTGGAAAAACAATCTGGTCGCCCCAAAAGGGGTTACAATGACAAATTACCTATCTTATCAAAAACAATTTCTCTACTGTTTAGTTTTTTGATAAACTCAAAGCATCTCGCGGATGCTCGGAAAAAATCTTTACAATCATACTCACAATTATAAACAAAACCTTGTCGCTCCATCAAATGTATCCAAATGTTTGCTCTTAACATACAACAGGCTTCAAGAGGGTCTGTGTTATGAGATGAGCCAAAATCACCATCATCGAGCATAGAGAATATCAAATCTTCATTGAATAGAATATGGTTATACATATCTATTATACTTGGCAATTGTGAAATATGGAAAAACGGGCTGAGATTGTGTGGAGGGGGTTGGCTGTCATTGAAGTTTTAGAAGGTATTTTTTGAAACTTTATGTAAAAGTATTACATGGAAATTATTTATTTAACAAATTGTAAAAGTCATTATGAACTTGTAAAGAATGAACCGAGAAGTGCAAACATCAAATTGAGATGTCATTTTTGCGATTGTATTTTTGAAATTGAAAAAAGAAAATTGTTGAAAGATTTTTTTCCTGGAAAACGTCGTAAGAAAAAATTTTGTTCAAAAACCTGTCAATATAATTCTGCAAAAACAAAAACATATGTCGAATGTAAAAATTGTAAAAAAGAATTCAAAAAAACTCCAAGCCAAATAAAAAAACATCCAAATAATTTTTGTTCTCATTCATGCTCTGCTACTTTTAACAATAAAAATAAAAAATTTGGTTTAAGAAGGTCAAAAATGGAAATTTTATTGGAAGAAGTGATTATTGCAAATTTCGCGGATGTCATTTATCTTGTAAATGATAAATCTGTGATTGGTTCTGAATTAGATTTTTATTTTCCAGATTTGAGATTTGCAATAGAACTGAATGGCATTTTTCATTATGAGCCAATTTATGGAGAAAAAAAATTTGAACAAATTAAAAATAATGACCAACAAAAAATGATTAGATGTTATGAACAAGGCATAGAATTATGTGTCATAGATATTTCATCAATAACATATTTAAGTAAAAAAGTAATAGAAAGATATAAAACATTATTTATTGAAATACTTAAAAAAGTTTCACTCAGAAAACTGGAGCCTCAGACAGGAATCGAACCCGCAACCTACTGATTACAAATCAGCCGCTCTACCGTTGAGCTACTGAGGCGTTTGGCTGCCGCTGAAGTATTCGAAACTCCGACCAAGTGTTTAACAGACACCCGTTCTAACCAACTGAACTAAGCGGCAATATTTTTGGCGACCCATGAGGGTATTGAGCCCTCCATCTCCGCCGTGACAGGGCGGCGACTCCACCTGTTGTCCTATGAGCCATTCTATACTTATACACAATCTGAATTGTGTCTTCCTTCTATTATACGGTAAAATTGTGAAAACTGGAAAAATAATCTGGCCCCCTGAGGAGGGGGTGCGAGTGTTTCATGACCTCAACCAATGAGGCAACGTAAGCTCTCCTTACATATCATAGCTCGCTTTGGGTCTGGGGCAGGGACAACCCAACACCTGCCCTCTCGTATCTTTAGAACACCTCTACACAATCTGAGTATCGGTCACAATTCACCGTGATACCAGAAGTAGGCAAGCCGAACTTGACAGCAGGGATGCGGATTGCTCCATCCTTCTCAACTGTGTAAATACCAGGCTTTCTGGATTTCGACTTGATGCTCAAAGGAATGAGGGTCACTTGCTTGTAGCCACTGGCGAAAACTCTATCACCAGGCTTGAAGCCCACGTGTCTCACTCCAGCTACTGGAACTCTCACTCGGTGGCGGGAACCAGTCTTTGAGGAGTATTTTACTGCGATTTCTTTTAATTCGTGATTGAATGTCATACCTATTATACCTGAGGATTGTGAAAACTGGAAAAAACGGCTGGAGGCAGGGGAGGGGGATTATTCCCACCCAAGTATACCATGTAAAGCAGTTTGGCAAAGTTGCATTATAGAGAATAATTCTTCTTCACTAAGATTATTGAATAATTTTTCGTAATCAATATCTTCGTGATTATCCAAACTTAACACCATTCTTAGCGGCTAATTGCTTACCTGTAAAGCAACCTTCTGGGTTAAGAAGTACATACTGTTGGTCAGGGTACTTTGCATACTCAAGCACTTTTAACAGCTTATAAACTGAATCATTGTTCATATGCAAGTCTGACTTGAGAATACCAGAAAAGAAAGATTGTAGTTCTTCAGGTGTAAGCACTACTTCGATGTTTTGAAGGTTAAGGGTAATCTTTTCCATATCTATTATACTCTCAGATTGTGAAATCTGGAAAAATGGGCTGGCCGCCCCAAGTGGGGCTATTTACGGAACAAGGTAGGGTCTTGAATCATCCAAGCGTCTACAATTCCTTGAGCGTCGGAAGTGGTGAAACCTTCATTCTCAAGCTCTTCCACCATTTTGCGATAGGCATCCCAATCAATGTTATTTTGGTTCATGTTTATTATACCTTAGAAATGTGAAAACTAGCAATAATGCACCCTCACTTTATCGTAAGCGTTACCACCTGGTCGCCAATCCAAAGCGTTAGAAAGTAACAAATCGGCTTCTGAGGTATCAATTCCAAAATGCTCACACAATCCGTATAAGTTTGTTTCAAGTTCTTCTACAGAGCCGAGAAAGTTTTGGTCTGCGATGATGAATCCATCAGAAGTAATACTTATTCCGCCAATAGCTGGTTTAACAGCTCGATTCTCGTATGGCACTCTAGCAAGGCACTCGAAAATAGCACAGAGTTTTGGCGAGCCAAGAAAAGCAGGGTCATCGTTGTAGATTGTTAGTAAGTCCATACCTATTATACTCTCGAAATGTGAAACCTGGAAAAACAATCTGAGGGTGAGGAAGGGGGATTCGGGCGAAAAACGCCCGAATAATCTTATTCATGCTAAAATGGATATTCAAGTGGATGACCCACACCGTCCTCCCAAAGCAAAATGCCATTCCAAGTGGTGCCATCAGCTTCAAGCTCGTCTTCAACTTCCCAGAGCTCTGTTGCATAAACGTTTTCTCCGCCTAAAATCTCTCTTGCCACGTCTTCGGCATTGAGTGGTCGGTGACCACTTAGAACTTGCTTGCCGTTGATATACATCGTTTCATAATCGTCATCCTTAAAGAATTGTACCTTCATGCCTATTATACTCTCGAAATGTGAAACCTGGAAAAACAATCTGAAGATGGAGGAAGGGGATACCTTCCTTATCTCTTACCACCAAGAGTAGTAAACTACATCATAGCCATTAGCAATTGCTTTTCTAGCCCTTTTGATAAAGCCTAAGTCTCTTTGCTTGTAATGTTTTACTCCATGATAATAGTTGTTTCTGACAGCATCTTCTAAAATATCAATGTCTGATTCTGTAAGAAGTAATGTGTTACAATTAAAAATATCCTTGCCACCTTTTAGCTTATAAAGGTTTTCCATGAAGTGTTGCAAAGCGTAATGCTTTCGCCAGTAACCGAACTTGAAGGAGAAGTTTTTTCTTGGAGAAACTAGCTTACCTTCTTCATTACGAAATGTGAAGTCGGTGGATTGCTTGATAATTCCTTTAGCTACTTTGTATGTGTATTGGTCTAATCCCATACCTATTATACCTGAAGATTGTGAAAACTGGAAAAACGGGCTGACCACCCCTTGCGGGGAAATGTGTCAGAAGCACCAGCCTTCAAGCTCTGGGTGTGGCTTACCTTTGTGAAATCTGCATTCATGCCAAGTATCATAATCTGAAAGAATCCAGCCATATCCACGACAAGTACATTGCTCTGTTTCAGGATGAGTGTCCTGCTGAACAGATTGATTTACAGCAGCTTCTAGCCATTGGCTATTTGATAGATGAGAGTGAATTTCAGCTTCTTCGTGTTTCAATCAACCTCCTCAACATAATGTAATTCAGGTGTTTGAGAAGTAATACCATTGTATTCCCATTCACCATTGTTCCAAAGCTCCTTCTCAAAAACAATATTTTCAGCTTGTTCTCTTGAGGAAGCTTCTACTTCAACTACTATATAAGCCATTGTTCTCAAACATACTCTATACTTTTGTTTCATACCTATTATACTCTCGAAATGTGAAACCTGGAAAAACAATCTGACCGCCCCCTGCGGGGGGCTTAAATTACCACCAGCTAGAGTAGAGAATGTCGTACCCCTCTGAGATGGCTTTCCTTGCCATTCTGATGAACCTTAGGTCATCTCCAGCATAGCGTTTAGTGTTACGTGAGCCGAAGAAGAAACCCTTAGTATACGGGAGCTTTGCGTCTAGGACAGCTTTCTCCAGATTGTTAAGGTCTGCTTCAGAAAGTTTAATACACACGCAATTAAACTCCCTTGAGCCTCCACGCTCGTTGTAAAGTTTCTCCATCCAACCTTGGAGGTCGTGGTGCTTTCGCCAGTAGAAAAAGTCTCTGTCAAGTTCTTTTTCTGGAACAACAAGCTCGTCTTTTTCGTTGTATAGTTTGATGTCAATCTCGTCTGCGATAAGATTCTTTTTAATTTTGTAAGCGTATTGGTCTAATCCCATACCTATTATACTCTCGAAATGTGAAACCTGGAAAAACAATCTGACCGCCCCTTGCGGGGGCTTGAATTAATCTTCTGAGTAAAGACAGTCACCATCCCAATCGTAAAACTCTTCGTCTTCATCCTCTTCAGCAAAAACAATCTCAAAAGCTGTAAGCTCACCTTCGGCGTTAAGGTACTTAACTAAATTATAAGTGCCATCGCCGTAAGCAGTACGAGTTACGAAACCAGCGTTATCAATGACTCCGCATCCTTCTTCACTAAGAGAAAGACTACCAGCTTTGCCATAGAAGTTATCAGGATTATCGTATTCTTTTACGTCATCCCAGATTGTGTTATCAAAGATGCCGAATTGACCAGAGTCAACCCAAGCAAACGTATTTACAGTGCATGAGCGTGACGCATCAGGCGACTGACCCCGTAAAACAGCGTGTTCGCCACGCTCGTTTTTCTGCAAAGTGATTTGCCAATCTCCGCCCACGCAGGATTCGTGCAAGTGTATGCCCGCTCCGTTGTTGTAGTCGTCGTCGGTTGTGTAGCAAGGGTCTGAAAGGTGAGCGGTGTTTCCGAGTTTGATTGTAAATGTTTCAGTCATATCTATTATACTCTCAGATTGTGAAATCTGGAAAAACGGGCTGACCGCCCCTTGAGGGGCTTAAATGTGAACTAAATCGTGACCCATCAGATTGTAGTACTGCTTATCTAACCTCACTGTATAGATTTCATACTTACCAGCCCAGATACTAACAACTACCAAATCCTTATTTGTTAATTGTTTGATTCTATCATTTTTCATTCGGCATTTATCGCCTAGTTTGAATTTTTTCATTTTGTAATCAATTGGTTATAGTGCTTCAACACTTGTGTACCTAGCCATACATCATATTCAGCAGTGTGTACTTTTTCTTCGTCAATTTCTACGCCAAAGTATGTGGCGATTTTGCTAAGTGCTAAAGATTGATTCATAGGAATCAGTCCAAGCATCTTGAGATTGTTACCAATAGAAGTAAGCTCAATTGGATTTCTCATAACAACCATTTCCCATGCTTTTGGTGAGACTGTGTATTTAGTGATTAACTGAATGTCTCTGCTTACACCGTTACCAAAAGGTAAAAGTTTACCAAATTCATTTTTAGCTTCTTCTAGCCAATCAAAAATAATTTGCTTGGATTGTCGGTAAGGCATAGCTCTCCAATCATGCTCTGCAATGTTGATACCATTTACCGCTAAAGCCTCAGCTTGCACAAAATAATCTGAGCGACCATCTACGGGGTTTGGTTTCAATTTCATGTCAAGTGTTTTTACGATTTCATAATCCTTGATTACGCACATCGTAAGCGTGAGCAGGTCGTAATCGGTTGTAATTCCACCTGATTCTGTATCAATTCCTAATAATGTCATATCTATTATACTCTCAGATTGTGAAATCTGGAAAAACGGCGTGTGGTGGGTACACTGGGACTCGAACCCAGAACTTAAACATTAAAAGTGTTTTACTCTACCATTGAGTTATATACCCGAAAAGATTGGACTTTCGCCCAATCTTTATACGACAGATAGAGGCAAAAGTTCTGGCTATGCCAGAATTGTCTTAGCTACCGAGCTACCTCGGAGCCATTTGTTGAAGACCTGACCCATCGAAGAGTTTTTCTTGCCAGCTCTCACAATTTGCTTTGCGAGTTCAGGCGAAACCTCGTAATGGTAGATTCGGTTGTTGCGGAGCTTAACGTTTACGTTAGTTCCTTCTACGGTGATGGTCTCCACGAACGAAGACTCTGGTGCGATTGTAGTGGTCTTTACCACTTCGATTTTATTTGTAACCATGCCTATTATACTCGATAAATGTGAAAACTGGAAAAACGGTCTGGCCGCCTCATGCGGGGGAATCGGGCGAAAATCGCCCGATTAACTTATTCCACAATCAAAAGTGACATACCATTGGAATCTGCGAATTGCTTCTCTTTTAGTGTAGTACAAATACTGCATAGTGTAAATGTAACCTGATGGAGTGATTGCACTACATACATACCAGCCATTCTTTTTTTCACAAACCACATCTTTTTTAGTTATTGCATATCTCATTTTAACTCACCACAATCTTAATATCTTTGAGCTTGCTTTTCTTTA
>Ga0255090_1000309_pt1 | contig 16054 bp, 12 predicted proteins | sample Colum_Yuk_RepA_8_2_FD_188444 | JGI IMG/M metagenome (GOLD analysis project Ga0255090, IMG submission 188444) | Freshwater microbial communities from Columbia River, Oregon, United States - Colum_Yuk_RepA_8d | ecosystem: Environmental > Aquatic > Freshwater > River | place: USA: Oregon...
GGGGCTAAGCCAGTACAGCTCAGCATACTTAGGAAGTTTGATTCAATTTTCAGTGCATTTATCTAGAAAATTCAGTGCCTAGATAAATGAGAAGGGTGTGTGAGGAGAAATCCTCATGCACCTTTTTTATTCATTAATAATGGGTTTGATTAAAAAAATGGTTGGCGCGATTGGGGTTGAACCAACGACCCCCACCGTGTCAAGGTGGTGCTCTGCCACTGAGCTACGCGCCAACAGAATAGGTTGTCGAGTTGACTTAAAGGCTTATAACCTTGTTCGTTGATGGAGTCAACAGAGATTGATGAGGCTTTTTGGCCTAAAAAAAGCTCTCTGAGCTGCTTCTAAGATGTCAGCTCCCAGCTTTTCAAACTCCTTCTCATCGGGTTGCTCTAAGAGGTATGAAACGGGAGAGTCTAAGCCACAGGGCTTAATCCCATAGAAACTTTCGGGTATTTTAAAGCCATTAATGGATAATCCATGAAGCACAACACCACGATCAATATGGACTCCAACCGCAGCAAACTTTCCACACTCACTCCAAACACCTTGCTCAACCCCCCCTCTCACCTCAACCCTCGAGAGATACTGACTTCCCACCTCATAAGCAATCTGAAGGAGTTGGTCTACCAGAGCTCTCACTCCCCTTGAGTCTCCAGTGAGCTCTTCAAGACTCAACACTGGAAATAATACCCACTGACCAGGACCATGAAAAGTAGCTAAGCCTCCCCGATCAGTGGGATAAACTTCAATACCTTTCTGCAACAGATCGTCTTGGGAGACTAGGAAGTGAGCCAGTTCAGCTCTTCTGCCCAGAGTAATGACTGGGGCAAGCTCTGAGAGGAGCAATGCACCGGGCTCTCCTTTTTGTACACGCTCTGCAATTTTCCTCTGATAATGATCTAATTGTTCGTAAGTCCACAACTTCTGAGGTGAGGATCGATAGACTTCAACTCGAAAAATACTAGAATGAGGAGATTCTGGGATCGTGTCCTTCATCTCCTCTCCTCTAGCATAAAAGCTTTCTCGATTAATAGAGCTGAACCAGGTCTCCTTCTTTGAAATTACCGCCTGAGTGGATCTTTCCAATGGCTCCGTCGGTACCGAGAAAATCCACTACTTCAAGAGTTCCCTTTGAGTGTCCTTTGGCTTGTCCAAGGTAGATTCCACTTTGAGGATCATAGATATCATCCCCCTGCGTTTGAACGAGAAGAATATCTCCAGGCATGATTCCAGTGGTCTTACCCGCATTGATGAAGATTTTATCTGATTGTACGCGAGCAATCCTTCCCTGCCAGGAGAGCTTATCCACGGCAATGAGAACATCAGGGATGATTCGAGCGATAGATTCCCTGAGTGCTCCTTTAATGAGATCAGCTCGATAAGTAGGGTCCTGTATCTTACTATCTTCAAACACAACAAGTGACGTTCCTACGACCTCTCCAAATCGTGAATCAGCTAAGATCTCCCTTCCACTTTGAACATCAAACACCTTGTACTCAACTTCTACTGCTGCTAAGGCTTCTTTTTTTCTAAAAATTCCGACATCATCGCCTTTTTGTCTAAACACAATCTTTGAAACACGACCGATTACAATCACGGCCACTCCGAGGCGACGACCCTCTCTCACTAATTGTCCCACCTTTACTTGGTCGCCCTGAATATAATCCTCTGTAGTCGTCTCAGTCTTAGCGTCTGTTGGAAAGATCACTCTTTGAGATATGGCAAGCCCTCTCCTGAGTTCATCAGCTGCAAATGGGCCTAAGAAATCCAACTTCACGGGAGAGGCATTCCAGAAGTTCAGTACTACCACACGTTTTTTGGGGTCACCTGAAGTCTTAACCGACTGAGAATACGGATCAACTAAGATATTCTGATTTGCTTTTCCTGAGTAGAACCCTACGGGGAGGTCACTTTCCGGAATCTCATCAGCAGACGATGAGCGTAGGGTGGACATGCTTTGACACCCCTGAAAAACAAGACTTAAGACAAGGACCAACATGAATTTGATACTTTGACTCATACCCCCCCCAAAGAAAATAGACTTCCCTTTAGTGAACACTCACTTGAAAGCGATTAGAAAGATCCCAACGAGATTTAGAATTAAACACGACTCTTTGAATTTCATCTTTTTTCGTCTGAGTAAAAACAACGAGCGTTAGATCTTTTTTTGAAATAGCGCGATCTGAGAGCACACCAAATGACTTGAGTTGCTCTGTCAGCTCACTCTTGATTTTCAAATACTGCTCAAAGTCTCTTGCTCCGTCAATCTCAATGAAGACTTCAGACTGAACAGAATCAGCCTCGTCGAGTTTTAACTGATCCCACTGCGAGCCTAGATCAGTAAATATATCTGTGACGAGACGACTCACCGTGGAGATAAAACTCACATTCTCTAAGATTTCTTTTTTCCTCTGAATCTTAGACATTCCCTTAAGCATGATTAAGACATCAACAGTGAACCTAAGCTCATCAGCATGCGCCGTATCAATCTCCTCCTCCGAGGCAGGAGTCCAGGTAATGATCATACCGCCACGTTCTTTTCTCCGACGAGAAAGCGCATTAAGTCGATCCTCAAGAAGCGATAAACCAGGCGAGTCAGTCACCATTTCTTGATCACTCACCCAGAGGGGTTGAAAGCCTCGATTATCTAAGACATTACTAACATAGGACTTAATCTGACTTAGGCTTTGCATGCACTTTTGGCACTGCGATTGAGTGTTAAGATAGACCAAAAGTTTAGGTTTAATTGAAGAACTAGAGCGGAAGGCTACGGGCGCGTAAAACTTCAGAAAACTCTGAACTCCCTGAATATCAACATCGGCTTGAATACCAGAAGGAAGCGCTCTGTAGTCCTTGATAAAACGAGGGGCTTGAGGGAGGACTTCTTCTTGCCAGAGTCTCTCTTGCCAAGGCTCTAAGGGACCCAGCTGTGAGTAGTATTGTAGAAGAGCTGCCTTGAGTTGGGAATGCTCCTGGTGTTTGGCTCCGGGAGCTGGCGAGTTATGTGGAGATCCTACTGCATAAGCCTGAGAGAGTATGGCCTGAGTGAGAGTCAGGATTCCTAACAGAATTGATCTAGGTGAGTGAAACTTCAAGGGTTTCATATACCTATTAGACTAACACTCCCGCCGGCTAATGCAAGCTTACAACGTCCTTCCCAAAGATCTTATTGATTGAGATGACGACTTGAGGAGAGGCTGCAACCGAGAGTGTTTTAGGAAGGTCTAAAACGGTTCTAAATGTAGGATCAACGAACTGAATCTTAACCGGGCACTTCCCTCGATTTTGTATGAGGTGTTTTTTCAGTTCACGCAATTGATCCGTCGATACATCTCCAGGGACTAGGCGGATCACAATTTGTTGGATTTGACTTCGATGAGCCTCTGAGATCCACTCCAAGGATTTAACAAGTACTTTTGGTGTCTCGTCGTTGAACTCTACTTCTCCAGTAATCACTACAGGCTCTGCTTCGGCAATAGCCCGTTTTAAGCTTTCTTGGAGTTGAGTATAGGCTTCTGGAAAGAAAATGACTTCGAGTTTTCCCTTAAGATCTTCGACTTGAGCAAAGGCCATGCGGGAGCCCTTCTTAGTCATGACCTCTTTCACTTCAGAGAGCAACCCACCAAGTCTCACCTCTGTTTTGGGGGCTCTGTAGCGAGGGGGACCATACTGATCAAAACCCTCATTCGAAGTTGAGGATTTCTTCTGTTGCTTTTGTTTTTCCAAAGCAGCGTTCTTGAGTTTTTCAGTATTCCAACCCAACCAGTGATCACAGATTTTCTGCCAGCCATCCATGGGATGCCCTGAGACGTAAAAACCTACGACTTCTTTTTCCATGGAGAGCTTTTTTGAGCTGGGCCATTCGGGCTCTTGTTTAAAAATAGCATCAACTGGAGTGAGGAGTTTAATCTCATCTGAAGAAAAAGAATCAAAAAGAGAGGATTGACCTAGTTCCCGTTCTTCTTGCTCATCACCGGCATGTTGAAGAAGAGCTTCTAGAGAAACAAAGAGACTTGCACGATTCACTTCTGCAATAGTATCTAATGCACCAGCCAGACAGAGTGATTCTAAAACTTTCTTATTTGCCTTGCGCGTGGACACGCGCTTGCAGAGATCTAGTACTCCGTTGAATTTTCCATTTGATCTCGCCTCTAGAATTGTATCGACTGCAATCCCACCTACTCCTTTGATTGCTTCCAGACCAAATCGAATGGCTTTGGTCGTCTGATTGCCCTGCTCTGAGTCAATCATTTCCACGCTGAAGCGCTTTTGAGAGGAGTTGACATCAGGAGAGAGGATCGGAATTCCATGCTGACGAGCATCATGGATGTACTTCGTGATCTTATCCGTATTATCCATTTCAGTCGTCATGAGAGCTGCCATGAACTCTGTAGGATAATGCGTTTTAAGATAAGCAGTTTGATAGGTGAGCATGCCATAAGCTGCCGAGTGTGATTTATTAAAACCGTACTCTGCAAACTTTGCCATGAGATCAAAAATGGATTCAGCTTTTTCAGCCAGGAGTCCCTTTTCAGTGGCTCCTTTTACAAAAATCTCTCGGTGCTTAGCCATTTCCTCTGGTTTTTTCTTACCCATAGCTCTGCGCAAAAGGTCTGCTTGTCCGAGGGAATAGCCTGCAAGCTCACGAGCAATCTGCATGACTTGCTCTTGATAGAGGATGACCCCATAGGTGTCCTTTAGAATCGGAGCTAAAGCATCAACATCGTATACGATCGGTTTTCTGCCATGCTTTCGATCAATAAAGTCATCAACCATGCCTGATCCTAAGGGACCTGGTCGATAAAGAGCATTAATCGCGGTGAGATCTTCCAGGGAGTTGGGTTGAATCCTGGTGCAGAGATCTTTCATCCCTGAGCTTTCCACCTGAAACACTCCATCTGTATCTCCTGAGCTAATCAGAGCAAAAACGGCTGGATCTTGGTAATTCATTTTCTCCAGGCAAAACTCAGCATCCAGGGTGCCTGGGTTTGCAACCTTACGTACGAGTTGTACGGCATTACTAATCACGGTAAGCGTTTTTAGACCAAGAAAATCGAACTTCACTAACCCAATGGCTTCAGCAAAATCTTTATCAAACTGAGTGACGAGATCTCCGTCTCGGCCTACATAGAGGGGACAGTAGGAGACAACAGGCTTTTCAGTGATGATCACTCCAGCCGCATGAATACCTGCGTTACGATAGAGCCCTTCTAGAGATTGAGCGTACCTAACGACCTGAGCCAGTCTCGGGTCATTTTCCATTTTCTCCCTCAGACGAGGCTCGACCTCTAAGGCTCGAGAGAGAGTAATATCTAGCTCATCCGGTAAAAGCTTAGTGAGCTGATCTGTTTCAGCAAACGAAAGCCCGAGGACACGCCCTACATCCTTGAGTACAACTCTTGCCTGAAGCTTTCCAAAGGTGATGATCTGACACACGTTTTCAGAGCCGTAGCGTTTGGCCACGTAGTCAATCACCTCTCCTCTTCGATCCTGACAGAAGTCCACGTCAAAGTCGGGCATACTAATGCGTTCAGGATTAATAAAGCGCTCAAAGAGGAGATTAAACTCAATAGGGTCAATATCAGTGATCTTTAAGGAGTAGGCTACGAGAGAGCCTGCACCGGATCCACGTCCCGGCCCTACGGGAATATCGTTTCTTTTAGCCCAGTTAATAAAATCAGCAACGATCAGGAAGTACCCGGCAAAGCCTGTCCTTGCAATCATCGCAAGTTCATCTTCAAGGCGAGCTTCGTATTTTTTTTGAAGCTCTGACCAGTTCTCCTGAGATTTCTTTTTTTGAAACAAGGGTTCTTCAAAGCGAGCCAAAAGACCTTGCAGGGCTTGTTCCTTGAAGTATGCAATCAGATCAAACTCAGCATCTGCAGGAATGGTCTCAGGTCTAAACCGAGGAAGGTGATAGATTGGTCTGCCTTTATCGTCCTTGAACTTAAACTCAAGCTGACAACGATCGGCAATGACTTGGGTATTATCACAGGCCTTGGGAAATCTCTCAAAACACTCGCGCATGAGTTGCTCAGACTTGAGGTAGTACTCAGCTGGAACTAAGCTCTTGGGGCGATCAAAATCCAAATTTTTTCCATGCTCAATGCACTGCAGAACCTCATGAGCTTCTGAATCATGGGGTTCGAGGTAGTGACAATCCGTAGTTGCAACACACTCAATTCCATGTCGCTCACCCCAACGACTAAGGACTTCATTGACATGCTCTTGTTCAGGCAGAGGAGTATCTTGAAGCTCTAAGAAAAAATCATCTCCAAAGCGCTTCTTCAACCAGAGGAGGGATTCAACACCTCGCTCCTCCTCACCCATGAGGGCAAGATACGGAAGCTCACCTCGAATGCAGCCTGAGAGGACGATCAATCCATCACCGTACTGATCCAACATTTGGCGATCCACCACAGCTCTTGGACCAGCCGGCTGGCCTTTCTGAGGAGGTGGAGCATCAGTGTAAGACCGAGTGACCATCTTACATAAGTTTTGGTAGCCCTCTAAGTTCTTACACAAAAGGACAAGATGATGAAATCGTGGGGTATGAGCAGAGAGAGCATTTGCAGGCTGTTGAACTGAGTTTCTCCCATGAGGGGCATAAAAGACTTCACAGCCAATAATGGGTTTAATTCCTGCCTTTTGAGCGGTGAGATAAAAGTCAATTGCACCAAAGAGGTTATGCGTATCGGTGATTGCTACCGAAGACATTCCAAGCTGTTTCACTCGCTCAACTAGAGCGTCCACATGAATAGCGCCCTGAAGTAGGCTATACTGGGTGTGCACGTGCAAATGTACGAAAGGCATTCTGTTTGAATAACGGAGGCAGCTTTAAATTACTAGGGTCTAAATCATATTTTAGCTCAGCCTCAGGAGTGATTGAGTGCTCGATATCAAACAAAAACACTCAAATTCATACTCCTCCCCTCCCTCAAGACATCTCAAGTGACTCCTCGCTCAAGACCTCATTTTTTTCAGTTCAATTTCACTTCTCCATCCGCTCCCTGAGATAAGCATTAGGGCTCATTTAGCCCAGAGTCAAGTTCAACAAAAACAGTCGTCAGACTAAGAAGAGGAGCTTAGAGTTGATGGGCTGAGTAGATCAGAGAAAGGACAAGAGATTTGGAGGACTCACCCATCGTAACCCAATTGAGACGAGATCTGACCCAAAAGTCACCTCATCGAGCAGGGAACTCAGGCAGAATCGACAAAACCTATCCCCTCACAAAGAGTTCGGGCAGATACGGCACTGCGACATACCTGCTTTTACCTCGGGGAAAGAGCTTAAAAATAGCGACTCTTCTGCCTGGAGCTGAGATTTGATCAGAGTACGAGAGGTAGACCTTGATTTGGCGCTTATCCTTGAGCTGAACCATCACAGGTCTAAGACACCCCCACCAACCAAAGGAGTCCATAGGCAACTCCATGGGCTCCGTGAGAATACCAATGGCTTTGGGGTGCTTACTCTGGATACGCCGGTGAGCCGTGGCATAGAGCCATGAAGCCCAAGCCGAAAAAAGGATATATAAAACTAGAGGGACTACAAGCGGTACTGAACCTATGGATAAGTCGAGATAGAGGGAACTCATATAATCATGGCATTGTCTAGCTTGGAAGGAGTTCAGTTGAGAGAACTCCTTGTGAGCAGGTTGGCAGATCTGAGGAGAATCTCTCAAGCGCAAGTAAACTGAATGATAGAAGTTCCAAGCCACTCTCACATTTGAGCTTGCCTGCACTCGAAGCCCGGGCTGTTCAAAAGAGACTACCTCTCCAACTCCCCAGAATAAAAGTGCAGTCACAATAGAGAGTGGAGCGAGAACATGCCTTCTAATCTGCTGCCCTGAGACTGCTGAAAACTGAGATAACTTCATTTAACCTCGTTGGAGTTTGCTCTCACTCCTTCATCTCCTCAACTTTTAGGTGCAATCCATGATGAAGTGCCATTTCTTCCATGCCATCTAATCAACATTCAATAGAGGATCCTCATCCTCAGACTTCTGATCTCCTATTGTTTTTCTGATGATCCGCAAAAGCCCCGACTGCTCAGATAGAAACGATCCCACTTGAGTATCAGACAATGGAAATGCATCTTGATGCAAAGTGAGACACTGATCAGCTGGCGGTGAAGTTGAGCTTTGAGTACATCCCTCTCGCATTAAGGGATCTCTCAACTCAGGATGAGCAAGCTTGGTCCCAAACTTGGGGTGACTCAGGTAACTGTATTTACCCAAGTGAGCCCCATCAAACACCTGACAACCGTTAGACTTAAGAGATTTTATCAGTGCATGAGTTGCGTGCTGATAATTGACTAAACGCTCTTTAATAATAGCTCTCTTCTTCACATTCAGCGCATCTGAGAAGAGCATTCCAGGGAGTGCATTCACCCGTGTTTTAAAATCTTCATCCGTCATTTGGGGCGACTCACAAATCTCCTTCAACATTGTGTATGTATAGGCAAATGCGTTAGCTCCTCCTCCACGATCAATCGCATCTTTACACGACCGATTGGACGAATAAGACTCCCTTGATGCGTAATCGGAGATATGATGGTAAGCAATCTCAATGAGAGCTCTACGAGAATCCTCAGAGATCACGCTTTTAGGATCTCCTAGTTTAACATTAAATACATTCTGAGCTAGAGAATCGACCAATCCCTCCATGTACTCTCTAACAGCGCGTTTAGCAGCGTGTGAATCTCGTGGCAAATCCTTAAACTTATCGGGGTTCCATAAGTCACTGAGCAAAATTCCGTGCTTTTCAATCGCTTGTTTTTCGCTAGCCTGAGTCGGGGGTACAAGAATATCTACGAGTTTTTGTCTAAAAGCTTTGTAGTTGGACTGACTAAACTCTGGTCCCTTTTGATGATAAAAACTAGAGTCTTTATTCAGACTAATCACAATCAAGTTCCTCTTCTGAGATGAAAGATCATGTAGTTTATTCACACGAGGTCTCTCATCATCAAACGGGAAGAACTTTCTCCAGCCACTTTTAACTTTAGATCCTGAGATGTCTTGGTGATTGATATAAGTGTGCTTTTTGTCTTCAGCAGCCAAGCTATCGACGTAGGCTTCAAACTCAGGAGTAATCATCACTTGATCCTCGGAGTTATTAATAGTCTGAGTGGGAATTCTTAAAGCGAAGTGTTCTTGAAGAGCACCAGAAGTGGATCCTCGTAAAGAGTATCTTGCTTTCACACTGAGAAGATTCCCCTGTAGGTTTGGGTCAAACGCCCCTGAGTTATAGCCTCCACGCGCAGCTTGAGCCCAATTCGCGAAAAGATGAATCTGACTCGGACTCGAGTGCAGTCCATCATCTACGTCACTGAGACTAGAAATGGTCTCGTCAATAGTCTTTAATCTTTCTTCAATTTGAGAAGGCACGTCCCCTTGGATGGGGTGAGATTTACCAGAAACTGCACAGGTGAGTTTTGAGTTAAACTCAGTCATATCAGTCCCGGTATAGAGAATCTTAACCAGAAGGTTTTTCCCTTTATGATCCTCGAGACTACACTCAGCACTGACCTGCTCTGAGTGACAGAACTGACTGAGCTTTCGTATCTCCTTAATGAATGCCTTGTATTGATCGCGCGGATTGAGGTGGTTGGGATTTTCAACTAAAACCCTCATTGCAGATCGTATCGATTTCGCTGCTGGAGTGAATGGCGGATCTGCAGAATCTTTTTTATTTGGAGTATCTGGACTTGCAGGATCAGCAAATCCCTTGAATTGATTTTCTGTATTTTTCTTAAGTTGAGCTAAAACCTCGTTATATTTATCATAAGTCCTCCAATCTGGAGTCGACAACAGGGTTGCTCCCGTGCGTGATCGACTAGCTGCCCAGAGGGAGGTACTTGATAAAAACACAATCAGGCTCATGAGTGAACATACACTTTTCATCATCTGATTTATCGTCAAAAACATATAATTCTTGATTTCATAACATAACTTCCCCCCAAAAGCCTTATAACCTAATAAAACACCAAGAAATACCTGATGATACAGGTGCAATAAGACAGTACTAGACCCTGGAATTAAACTATGAGAGGAGGACAACAGAGAATTTTAAGAAGGGGGAAAGATCATGCATCTAGTTCGCCATATTCTTACTACAATCATCACTCTAATTACTCTCATCCTTTCTCTGCAACATGAGGGTCATGCATCAACCCTCCCGATCATCCCCAATCACAATGCAATTGAAAAGGATCTGGAGCAAATCCTCAGAGTTGCTGGCCTTTCTCAAACTCAGATTCAGATTGGATCAATTTCAGAGTCTGATCAGACGAATCAAATCAGCTTGGATTGCTCTGACCCCTCAAACCTCAAGATGAATATTCAGGCGATACCCCACGAATGGGGAGCCACTTTCTACTGGGGACTTCACAATCTTGGATTTTATTTTCCACACCCCAGAACTCAAATCTCTCCTACTCTCAATCAGATCCAGGAGAAGTGTGGAAAATCCTGGACGTGGAAACCCCGCTTTAAGCATCGAGGCTTTCACCTTCATACAGAACACCCTAATGAATGGGTTAAGGGATTTCTTGAGGGCGACTCTGACATAGCCCTAGATTATGTTCGTTGGCTAGCTCGAAACCAACAGAATATTGTTGAGATTGTTTTACTGAGAACTGTACCTTTGAATGAGCTTTCAAGAAATCTAAAGCGTCCATATGCACTGGCACATAAACTTGGAATCGTGACAGGAATCAGCTTGAGTATTGAGATGCAGCAACAAAAAAGTGCGCACCTCGTATACCCCAATATCATCGGCAGCTTCTTATTCCCAAAAACCTCACTTCAGCGCAAACTCGATCAAATCCCAAGCGGAATCCTAGAGTATGTTAAGAACATCAACTTTGATTTCATGTCCGTTGATATGGGAACAACTGAATTTACCCACTCTTCTTACGAGGCTGAGCTCCAGCTCATTGCAGCTATTGAAGAACATCTCACTCAGTACGACAAATCTTTCTTTGTAAAAACACATGCCTCAATCAACCAGTATCACCCCACGTACGGTAACTTTAATTTTCTCCCCCAGTTTTCCAACCCCAACGTAGGAGTGCTGCCGCACACACTCATGTTTTATGGCCTAACCGATGATCACGCTCCTATGTATGGCCGCACCAATTTTTCAGATATGCTGAATTTCATGAAATCCCAGGTCCAACGCCGACCCACTTGGTACTATCCAGAAACCAGTTACTGGGTAGGGCTGGATCAGGACATCCCACTCCTCCTCACGGATTACCTCAAGACGCGCTCCAAGGATATGGAGGTTACTCAGTCCTTGGGTGTCACAGGCCATCTGACATTCACAAGTGGGCAGGGCCTAGGTTATTGGCTTCAAGATTGGAGCGTGGCTCTATTTAACTCCGAGGACTACGCAAACGAACCACTTGTTGCTCTTCGACTCTTAGGTGAGAATATTCAAGAATGGAAAAATGAGGCTGACTACCAAACTGAGTACTTCAAGAAGAAGGGATTGATTTCTATGATCACCTCAGCTTCATTCACTGAGGAGCTTTGCCCTCCTCTTAGGCAGTACCTCCTGAAAAGAAAAACCTTCACGCAACTCAAACGAGACTCCTACGCTCTCCATTCAGAAATTACCCTCCTGGAACAAGCTGTTGATCAACTCAAAGATACACAGTTTGTGAAGAATGAAGAACTCCGCCTACTTCTCACGATCACACACTCAAGAGTAGCTCATGCGCTGGCTCTCAGACAGGCCATTCGCACTCAGAGTAACCTGGTAGAAAAGAACAAATATTTACTCAAGGCGAAACTCATCAGACTATCCATGCAGGATCTAATGCAGAAGCTAGTCACAAACTACGACCACTACCCCTCAGCAAATGTGTTCTCCGACTCACTTAAAAATCCAACGAGCTATGCTTTTGGATACTTATGGCCTGCAGCAAGCCTGCACTTCTGGAAAAGAGAAGAATCCATAGTTGAGGATTCTGCCTACGGAAATCCATTTTTTATGAACATCTACAATCCAATATCCATCTTATTCTAGAATTTTTTGGGTTCGTTACCGCTCATCCTCACCAAAAGCAGCCCCATAGCCTGTGGGGAAAATATCTAAATCTGAGTGAGATGCGCCTAAACGCTCAGGACCGGGGATGCTGCCGTAGTAATTTTTAGCATCCTGAACATAGTTCTCAGCACTTTGCTTCAAAAAAGCAAGTTCTTCAGCATTGAGTTGACGAATCACACGAGCGGGAGATCCGTAGACCAAACTTCCAGAAGGAATCTTCATGCCCTTCGTGACCAGTGCGCCTGCGCCAATCATGCAATCATCACCCACTTCAGCATCATCTAGGATGATTGCTCCCATCCCGATTAAGATGCGGTTACCGATCGTGCACCCATGTACAGTGACTCGATGTCCAATCGTGACTTCATCTCCAATCCGAAGAGGACTCTTCACGCGAGTCACATGAAGCATCGAGTGATCTTGAATATTGGTTCTACTGCCAATCTTAATCCAGTTCACATCTCCTCGAATCACACATTGAAACCAAACACTAGAATGATCCCCAATTTCTACATCTCCGATCACATCTACGGACGGAGCAAGAAATACGGTTTCATGAATCTTTGGCCAACTCCCCTTATAGGGCAATATCATTGCAAATCCCCTGTAATGAGCTCACCCTGCAAAGACAACCGAGTAGAACCGATGATTTTCATTTGAACAAACTGACCTACGAGGTTTCTAGGAGAATCTGAGACAAAGTTCACAACCCGATTACAGGTCGTTCGTCCCGTCCAAACTCGTGCTTTTGTCACAGCACCGGCTGCTTGAGTCTCGAATCCTGATTCAGATTGAGATGAATTTGAGAGCACATCCTCAGCGCCTCGCTTCTCATCTTCCTTCGTGTAGTGATTCATCAGGTTCTGATTCTTGGCCTCACCCTCAACCAGGACTTCCATGACTTTACCTACTTGAGCAGCAAAACGTTTTTCTGCAATCTTAAGTTGATGTTGTAGAAGTTGATTGAGTCGTTCATTCTTCACTTGAGCAGGAACATTATCGACCATTTTGGCAGCACGAGTTCCAGGCCGTGGAGAATAAGCAAAGGCATAAATATTATCGTATTGAACTCTATCGAGAAGCTCAATTGTTTTCTTAAAATCCTCATCCGTCTCAGTGGGGAATCCAACAATGAGGTCTGTAGTAATCCCAACATCAGGACAGAGCACTCTTAATCGATCCATCTGTGCAATGTAGGATTCTATCTGATGGTGCCTTCCCATCTTTTGCAAAACAGCATTAGATCCGCTTTGTACAGGTAAATGTAAATGCGCTGCTAGTCTAGAGACTCCACCTTGCTCTGCAGGAGCATAGCATTCAATCAGCTCATCACTAAAATCTAGGGGATGACTTGAAGTAAATCGAATCCTCTTCAAAGCTGCGCAGCGAGGATCCTGATCAATTGCTCTTAAAAGCTGAGGAAAATTCTCTTCTCCTGCTCTTGGACCTACTTTTCCGATGACGTTATGAAGCTCTGCGGGTTGGCGATTTCTCACATTGGGATTGCCTTTTCCAAATGAGTTCACGTTCTGACCCAGTAAAGTGATTTCCCTCACTCCACCTGCAACAAGACGAGCTACATCATCTACTACTTCATCGATAGTACGTGACTTCTCCTTGCCGCGTGTGAAAGGAACAATACAATACGTACAGTACTTATCGCACCCTTTCATAATATTGACGTAAGCTTGAGCCTTGCCACCTAAAACCTTAGTTTCAGTGGAATAGTCCATCGATTTATCAAAATCAGCGTAAACGACGTGTCGCTCACCACTTTTCACGCGATGAATGATTTCAGGAAGATTATCAATCGTATCCGTGCCGAATACGAAATCCAAATAAGGTGCTCTCTTAAAAAGACTCTCCTGATCTAGCTGTCCTACACACCCACCAATCCCAATAATAGGACCCTTGCCCTCTGCTCGAGCATTCTTCTTCAAGCTCTGCAACTCACCGAGCGCTGAAATCGCCTTGTGCACCGCTTTTTCTCGCACAGTGCATCCGTTGATGATGATGACATCAGCATCTAGAGCCTTCTCAGTAGGAGAGAGCCCTTGCTCAACAAGGAGAGCAGACATCCGCTCGGAGTCTGCAACGTTCATCTGACAACCATAGGTTTTAATTAAAAACTGCTTATTCATGAGATTTGTCTCATTCTATACCTCAAAAATAAGGATTCGACCACCATGTAAACCACGAGACTTGCAGTAAGACCCACCCCCTTAAGAATCAACCAGGCTTGAGTGGACCAGTAAAAGGCCGCCCAAGCAGCTAAAACTGCATGAATCACGAAGAACAGCCCCAAGCGTAAAGTCATTCCATAGAGAGCTTTCTCAAGCTGCCTTCTCATGGGATTAGCAAGCATTGAAGCCCCACCCCGAAGCTGATTACTCTGTTTCATCATCAATGAAAACAGTAGCGGTTTTTTCATCGCCCAAGATCCCCAGAGAAGGAGTGCAAAAACACCCTCTAAGATTGAGGGCTGAAGCTTAAACCAAACCCCTTCCTGAGTAAGTAAAGACACACCCCCAAGAACGAATAATAAAACATTTCCTCCCCAAGTCATCGCCTCCACCTTTTTGTAAGAGTAATACTCCCAGAGGATCTCACCCACACCAAAAGACATGCCTGCAATGAGTCCCCAAAGAGTACCCATGTATTCTTCGATGAGAGTAAAAACCAACAAAGGCAATACTCCCATGAGAACTAACTTCCATCGCCCTTGGCTAGCCATCTGTGAGGACACTCCTTTACATCCACTTAAAACACTCAACTCCTCACGTATGAAGAGTTCACCATGATTCATAAAACTCGACGGGACACCAAACTATCAGACTAAACCCTGGAAATCACTCAACCTCCAAGGTCAGTCTAAAGAGAGATTTCCTCTGTAGAAGGTTAAAGAATTAAAGATTCAAGCGTATCTTCGGCCACATTGATATGAGTAGCATCTCACTATTGAAATCTATTGGGACTTTCTAGGAACTTAACTCACAGAAAATTCCCCTCCCATCTACTGAAATCATTACAGCACCTAAACACTTAAATCTAAGAATTTGGCTCAATCTCCTCTCATCTCATTCTATTCACTTCACTATTCACTTCATTCTTTAGATTGACTTCAACCCACTACAACTCTTTGATTTTATTCAACTCCCTCAGTCAAATCCCTCTTCATTTCTTGCGCAAGAGATTTGACTCTTTGCGTAATTTCTAAGACAATTAAAGAGGAAGCCTAAAAATTTAGAACAAATACTCAGGTTTAGATCCTTTTCTGCCGAACCTCTTCAAGAGATCTCTCAGAACTTTAACTCATGATGCATTCGAACGGAGCTTAATCTTACCTCACCCTGAACCTCTTCCTCTCTAGAATGCTGATAAATGATGAGACGAGAAAGGTGAATAAGGTTTTTAAAATGTTTAAAACCTCTAAGAGCGCAACCTCTAATCAGCATCAGCTAAAATCTTGCCCCAGGTTTTTTTTAGAAAAACCTACCACTCCCATCGTCCTCACTTTGCTCCTCACTTCAATCATTCAGTTTTCAGTCACCTCAGAGCGGGCGTACGGGCAAACCGATAGAAAAGGCGAAGTCGGACAACTGGTAAAACGTTTTAATGAACCTTCTAAGGGAGAAGGACAAGCAGGTGCTGAAGCTAGAGTACGCCCTCTTAGATCAATTAAACCAGACATCCTAGAACGGGTAAAACTTTTTGATGACCCTTCCAAAAATTCACCTTCTACTTCAACAGCAGCTGTTCCTAATCAACAAGCAGGAAGTTCCCAAGCAAAAACATCTACACCACCTAATACAGAAAAAGCTCCTGCTGCTGCTGCTGCCAGCAAAGATGGTTCTGGATCAGGTACAGGAAATACTTCTACTTCAACAGCACTTGTTCCTTATCAAAAAACAGGAAATTCCGCAGCATCCGCAGCAGAAAGACGTCAACAACTTGCCATAGAAAATGGTCCTGCTACTGCTACCACTGTTCCTGCTACTCC
>Ga0255090_1000329_pt1 | contig 15722 bp, 9 predicted proteins | sample Colum_Yuk_RepA_8_2_FD_188444 | JGI IMG/M metagenome (GOLD analysis project Ga0255090, IMG submission 188444) | Freshwater microbial communities from Columbia River, Oregon, United States - Colum_Yuk_RepA_8d | ecosystem: Environmental > Aquatic > Freshwater > River | place: USA: Oregon | collected...
TCGACCAATTCACCCGAGAGCCTGCTGGACGCCATGAGCGTGGACAAGAAAAACCGTGATGGCCGCATCAGACTCGTGCTGCTCGACGCCATTGGGCACGCCTCACTGCGCGACGACTACGACCCGGAGGCTTTACGCGCTGTACTGTCCCCGGGCGCCGACCCGCTGGCGGCCTGACCTCGCTCGTCAATGCCGACTGCCCGCCGGTGCGTTAAGTGACCGCTGTCCTCGCCGCCTACGCCGTGACGGAAACGTCCAGCCACGGGCGCCAATTGGCGGAACCGCCGCCGCGGTGGCGCAGCCAGTTCCAGCGCGACCGCGACCGCATCATCCACTGCTCGGCCTTCCGCCGGCTGGAATACAAGACGCAGGTCTTCGTGAACCACGAAGGCGATATGTTCCGCACACGGCTGACCCATTCCATCGAGGTGGCCCAGATCGCGCGAAGCGTCGCGCGAGCCCTGCAACTAAACGAAGACCTAGTGGAAGCCATTGCGCTGGCCCACGACCTGGGACACACCCCTTTCGGGCACGCCGGGCAGCACGCGCTGAACGCCTGCATGCAGCAATTCGGCGGGTTCGAACACAATTTGCATTCCCTGCGCGTGGTTGATCTGCTGGAGCAGCGCTATCCGGACTTCCCCGGACTAAACCTGATGTTCGACACCCGCGAAGGCATTCTCAAACACTGCAGCCACGAGAATGCCTTGCGACTGGGCCCACTGGGTCGCCGCTTCATCGACCATCGCCAGCCCTCGCTAGAAGCCCAACTGGCGAACGTGGCGGATGAAATCGCGTACAACCATCACGACATCGACGACGGTCTGCGCGCCAATCTGCTCAACATCGAGCAAATGCGCGCGCTGCCCCTGTTCCGGTCGACCGAACAGGAAACGCGGGCACGCTGGCCCGGATGCGACGAAAAGCGCCTGCGGTACACCGTCATCCGCGAGATGCTCAATCGCTACGTGATAGACCTCATCGAGCATAGTGCGGCCGCGATTGCCGCCAAGCGCCCCGCAAGCATCGACGAGGTTCGGGCCATGAATACTCCGCTGATAGCTTTCAGCCCCGCCATGCGCGAAGAACATCTGGCACTTAAGCGCTTGTTGAGAACCGCGCTGTATGAACATCCGCAAGTCCTTGGCATGGCCGAGCGCTCGCGTCAGATTGTGACGGCCCTGTTTTCCTCGCTCATGAAGGAAGGGCATCTCTGGCCGGGCAATCGGGGCGAGTTGCCAGCGGGGACTCGCGAACGGGCACAGGCAGTGGCCGATTATCTGGCAGGGATGACCGACCGTTACGCCATCAGCGAGCACGCCAGGCTGCAGCATGGCGATGCCAAACAAGGGCCATGACCTCTATGCGCGCACGCTCCGACACCTCCGGCAATCCATTTGGCCCCGATGCACCCGCCGAGGCGCTGTATGTGGGGACCGTCCTGCAACAACGACTCGATCTGATCGAACATCTGCTGGAGTTTGGTCGCCAGCTTATTTTGCTCAGCGGCGGTCCGGGCGCCGGCAAAAGCACCGCGCTGGCGCTCATGGCGGCAGCGGCCGGTGAGCGCTGGCGGGCCATTCCGCTCCACGGCGGGCCGACGCTAGACGGCGCAGGCCTGCTGACCGAGGTGGCGGACGCGCTGGACTGCGCGAGCCCCGAGGACGACGAGGATCCGGACGGCCAGCAGCGGCGGCTCGAAACTGTTCGACAGCGGATCGGGGCGCTGGAGAAAAGCGGCAAGCCGGTCGTGTTGCTGCTCGACGATGCCGACCAGCTGCCGTCTGATGCGCTGAGCACGCTGCTGGCGCTAGCCCGCACCGAAGACCAGTCTGCGGAAGCCCGGGTGTTAATGACCGCAGCTACCGAGCACAGCGGACTGATTGCCGCCCTCCAACGCGACCGGCAGCAGCACGGACTGGTGCACGTGGTGGAAATTCCCGGCATCGCCGACGACGAGACCGCAGATTTCCTGAAGCAGCGGCTGGGGGGCGCGCTGGGCACGCTGGATGACAACGGGAACCCCGCCACCTTGCTTGCCTTGGCGCGCGAGGTCAGCGGCGACGCTCGGCCCGCCTCATCCCATGGCGACAGCTCGCGTTTAAGCCGGCTGCAAGCCCTGCTTGGCGCGGGCGAGCACCAGTCGCCCCTCCGGCGCTGGGCCCCCTTGGCCTTGGTCCCGCTCGGACTGCTGGTGTGGTTCGCACTCAAGCCCGCCACGCCTCAAGTGCCCGAACTACTGCCCGAGCAGACGCCACCGACCGTCAGCACCATGGAATCGGCGTCGACGACCACGGACTCGCCATTGGCCGCCTCATCGTCCAGCAGCGGCTCACAGCGAATCGAAATCACCCTGCCGCCGACCCCGTCGGCCCCCGCCGAGTCCTCGGACAGCGACGTCGTCAACGAGCCCGCCGCCGCCGCTGCGCTTGCGCCACCGATCGCCGTGCCGGATGCACCGCCGCCCAGCGCTCCCGCGCTTGCAGACAACGGCCTTGCGGCGGGGGCGACGGCCGCCGCCGTAGCGAGCGCGATACCCGCAGCGCCGACGGTGACGGAAGTCCCCGCGCCGCCGCCAACAGCCACGCCGATTCACACCAATCCGGATAAAAAACCGACCGTCGCGACCAGCAAGTCACCGGCAAAGCCGACGAAGCCGGTCGCCAAACCCGTCAAACCGAAGGCCACCGTCAAACCCACGGCCAAGGTCGCGCCTGCAACCCCGGCCCTGGTCAAGCCGGGTACGGGCTACGCCCTGCAGTTCTTCGGGGTCACCGAACGCAAGGCCGCCACCAACTTCATCGCGCGTCACAATCTGGGTGACCGCGCGCGGATTATCGACAGCAAGCGCGCGGGCCAGCCGTGGTTCGTCGTGGTCTACGGCGCCTATCCCACGCGCGCAGCCGCCCAGAACGCCGTTGGCCGTCTGCCGCCCGCCGTGCGGCGCGAAGTCCAGCCGTGGGTGCGCGACGTAAAAAGTCTGAATGCCCTGCCGCGCTGAACCATGAAAAAGCGCGGCCGACTCATTTCAGCGCCTCCCCGCACCGCAAAGATACGCGCGGCCGGGGTGACGACGGGGCGCCGCCGGCGCGGGTGACACCCCCGCAACGCGAAGGCTATACTTCCCGCCCTTTTTGGCTCAGTTTTCATCCCTTGCCCAAGGGGTTATCAGAACAGGTATCTCTTAGATGTCGAGCGAGCGCACTACCTTTCCGTACCACGGTCGGCCTGACGGCGGACTGTACGATGCCACCACCGAACACGACGCTTGCGGGGTAGGTTTCGTCGTTGACATGAAAGGTCGGAAATCGCATCAAACGATTGAGCGCGCGCTGACCATTCTCGACCATCTGGAACACCGCGGTGCCTCAGGGGCTGAGATCAATACCGGCGACGGTGCCGGCATCCTCATTCAAATACCCGACCGCTTCCTGCGCCGCGAATGCGCCACGCTCGGCTTTGAACTGCCGCCCGCCGGCCACTACGCGGTCGGGATGGTGTTCCTGCCCCACGACCCCGCGCAATCCGCAAGCGTTGAAGGCGAATTCGCGCGAATCGTGGCCGAAGAAGGCCAAAAACTCCTCGGGTGGCGCACGTTGCCGACCGACAACGGCGCTATCGGACCGACCGCGCTGGCCTGCGAACCGGCCTTCAAGCAAATCTTCATCGGCCGCGCAGACGGGCTTGCCGACGGCGACAGTTTCGAGCGCAAGCTCTATGTCATCCGCAAGCGGATCGAACATTTCGTGTGGAATTCGTCGCTGGAAGAAAAGCGCCTGTTCTACGTGCCGAGCCTCTCCCACCGCACGATCGTCTACAAGGGCATGCTGAACGCCGTGCAGGTGAAAATGCATTTCCCGGATTTGTCCGATCCGCTCGTGGAAAGCGCGCTGGCGCTGGTGCACCAGCGCTTCTCGACCAATACCTTCCCGTCGTGGCCGCTGGCGCACCCGTTCCGTTACATCGCACACAACGGCGAAATCAACACGCTACGCGGCAACATCAACTGGATGCGCGCCCGCGAGGCCTTGTGCCAGTCCGAGCTGTTTGGCGACGACCTTAAAAAATTATTGCCGATCGTCATTGAAGGCAGCTCTGACTCGGCGAGTTTCGATCAGGTGCTGGAATTCCTGCACATGGCCGGCCGACCGCTGCCGCTGGCGGTGCTGATGATGATTCCGGAGGCCTGGAGCGGCCACAAGGAAATGGACGCCGCCCGCAAGGCGTTCTACGAGTACCACGGCTGCCTGATGGAACCCTGGGACGGCCCGGCCTGCATCGCGTTCACCGACGGACGCATCATTGGCGCGGTGCTCGACCGTAACGGCCTGCGTCCCTCGCGTTACTACGTGACCAAGGACGACATGGTCGTCATGGCGTCGGAAGTCGGCGTGCTCGACTTCCCGCCGGAAAACATCGCCATCAAGGAGCGTCTGCACCCGGGCCGCATTTTCCTGGTCGATACCGAAGCCGGCCGCATCATCGACGATGCCGAACTCAAGCAGCGCTATATCGAAGAGCATCCCTACGCGCAGTGGCTCAAGGAGCACTACCTGCCCCTGAACGCCTTGCCCGAGCCGCCGCACGTTCATGCCATCGACCACGACACCGTGCTGCGTCGCCAGCAGGCTTACGGCTACACGCACGAAGATTTGCGCATCATTCTCCAGCCGATGGCGGAGAAAGGCGAAGAGCCGATCGGCTCGATGGGCACCGACGCCGCGCTCGCGGTGCTGTCCAACAAGCCGCGACTGCTCTACGACTATTTCAAGCAGCTTTTCGCGCAGGTGACCAATCCGCCGCTGGACGGCATCCGCGAAGAACTGGTCACGCAGGTGTCCACCCCGATTGGGCCGGAGAGCAATCTGCTCGCGCCCACCGCCGCCAGTTGCCGCCGGATCAAGCTGGAATCGCCCGCGCTTAACAACGAAGATCTGGCGAAAATTCGCCATCTCGACCAGCACGGCTTCCGCTCGCACACCATCACCGCGCTCTACCCCATTGCCGAGGGCGTCGCCGGCTTGCAGGCCGCGCTGGAGCGGGTGTTTGCCGAGACCGACAAGGCGATCGACGACGGCAACTCCTTTGTCATCCTGTCCGATCGCGGCATGGACGGCACCCACGCGCCCATCCCTGCCCTGCTGGTAACCGCCGGCACGCATCACCATATGGTGCGCAACGGCCGCCGCATGCGCGTGGGCCTGGTGGTGGAATCCGGCGAGCCGCGCGAGGTGCATCACTTCGCCACCCTGCTCGGCTACGGCGCGGATGCGGTGAACCCCTATCTGGCGTTTGAAACCCTCTATGACCTGATCCAGCAGGGCGTGCTGAAGCCCGGCGCCATCAAGGGACGCAAAGACGGCGAATCACTCCACGACACCGCCGTCCGCAACTACATCAAGTCGGTCAACAAAGGTCTGGTGAAAGTGATGTCCAAGATGGGCATTTCTACCGTCCAGTCCTACCGCGGCGCGCAGATTTTTGAAGCCGTCGGGCTCGACCAGACCGTGGTCGACCGCTACTTCACCTGGACCTCCACCCGCATCGGCGGCGTGGGTCTTGATCTAATCGAACGCGAAATCAACCTGCGACACCATCACGCCTTCCCGGACCGCAAGGTCAACCAGCCGGACCTCGAATGGGGCGGTGAATACCAATGGCGTCGGGACGGGGAATATCACCTGTTCAATCCGGACACGGTCTACAAGCTGCAGCACGCCACGCGGGCCGGCCGCGAAGACATCTTCCGTGAGTACACCCAGCTGGTCGACCAGCAGAGCGAACATCTGGCCACCTTGCGCGGCCTCTTCCAGCTCAAGGAAGCCGCGCAGCCGGTGCCGCTGGACGAGGTCGAGTCGATTGAGTCGATCATGAAGCGCTTCCAGACCGGCGCCATGTCCTATGGGTCGATCAGCGCCGAAGCGCACGAGACCCTCGCCATTGCCATGAACCGCATCGGCGGTCGCTCGAATACCGGCGAAGGCGGCGAAGATCCGGCCCGCTTCACACGGGACGCCAACGGCGATTCCCGGCGCAGCGCGATCAAGCAGGTGGCCTCCGGCCGCTTCGGCGTGACCAGCGAATATCTGGTCAATGCCGACGACATCCAGATCAAGATGGCGCAGGGCGCGAAGCCCGGCGAAGGCGGCCAGCTACCCGGCCACAAGGTGTACCCGTGGATTGCGAAAGTGCGCTATTCCACGCCGGGCGTGGGGCTCATTTCCCCGCCGCCGCACCACGACATCTACTCCATCGAAGATCTGGCGCAGCTGATCCACGACCTGAAGAACTCCAATCCCGGCGCGCGCATCCACGTCAAACTGGTGGCTGAAGTCGGCGTGGGCACGGTCGCGGCGGGCGTGGCCAAGGCCTACTCCGACGTCGTGCTGATCTCCGGCTACGACGGCGGCACGGGCGCCTCGCCGGTGACCTCGCTCAAGCACGCCGGCGTGCCTTGGGAACTCGGCCTCGCCGAAACCCAGCAGGTGCTGGTGGCCAACAAGCTGCGCGACCGCATCGTGGTGCAGGTCGATGGCCAAATGAAAACCGGCCGCGACGTCGTCATTGGCGCGCTGCTGGGCGCGGAAGAATACGGCTTCGCCACCGCCCCGCTGGTCGTGATGGGCTGCGTGATGATGCGCGTGTGCCATCTCAACACCTGCCCGGTCGGCATCGCCACGCAAGACCCGCGACTGCGCGCCAAATTTGGCGGTCAGGCCGAGTTCGTCGAGAACTTCTTCCGCTTCATCGCGCAGGAAGTGCGCGAATACATGGCGAAACTCGGCTTCCGCACGATGGACGAGATGATCGGCCGCGCGGACAAAATTGAAGTGAACCACGCGGTCGACCACTGGAAAGCCAAAGGCCTCGACCTGTCGAAGATTCTCTACCAGCCGCCGGTCGCGCCCGACACCGCCCTGCGCAATACGCGCGGGCAGGACCATGGCCTCGACCGCTCGCTGGACCGTCGCGTGCTGGTGCCCGCCTGCCAGGCAGCGCTGGAGCACGGCACGCCGGTGACGCTGGACGTGCCGGTGCGCAACATCAATCGCACGGTGGGCACCATCCTTGGCTTTGAGCTGACCCGCCGTCACGGTGGCGAGGGCCTGCCCCACGACACCATCCGGCTGAACTTCACCGGCTCCGCCGGGCAGAGTTTTGGCGCATTCGTGCCCAAGGGCATCACGATGAGCCTGGAAGGCGACGCGAACGACTACATCGGCAAGGGTCTGTCGGGCGGCAAGCTGATGGTGTTCCCGCCGCGTCAGGCGACCTTTGTGCCGGAAGAAAACATTCTCATCGGCAACGTCGCGCTCTATGGCGCCACCTCGGGCGAAGCCTACTTCCGCGGCGTGGCGGGCGAGCGCTTCTGCGTACGCAACAGCGGCGCCGAGGCGGTGGTGGAAGGCGTCGGCGACCACGGCTGCGAATACATGACCGGCGGTCGCGCAGTCATCATCGGCGGCACCGGACGCAACTTTGCGGCCGGCATGTCGGGCGGTATCGCCTACGTGTACGACCCGCACAACCGCCTGCCGGCCCGGTGCAACACCGAAATGGTGGACCTGGATCGGGCCGATTCCGAAGAAGACGAGGTCTGCCTGCAGCGTCTGCTCAATAACCACGTGCGCTACACGCAAAGCACGGTGGCACAGGCGATTCTGCGCGACTGGGCCACCAGCAAAGCCCTGTTCGTCAAAGTCATGCCCCGCGATTACAAACATGTACTGGCCGCGATTGCGCGTGCCCGTGCGGCTGGCCTCCCCGAAGATGAGGCCGTGATGGAGGCAGCCCATGGCTAAAGTGACCGGTTTTCTCGAGTTTGGCCGCGAAAAGCAGCCCTATCGCCCGGTTGAGCAGCGCCTGCACGACTGGTCGCAGGTCATGCAGCCCTGGGAAGCGAAAACGCTGAACGAACAGGCGGCGCGCTGCATGGATTGCGGCATTCCGTTCTGCCATCAGGGCTGTCCGCTGGGTAACCTGATTCCTGACTGGAACGATCTGGTGTACCGCGATCGCTGGGAAGAGGCGATTGAGCGCCTCCACGCCACCAACAACTTCCCGGAGTTTACGGGCAGTCTGTGCCCGGCACCCTGCGAAGGCGCCTGCGTGCTCGGCATCAACGACAACCCGGTGACCATCAAGGCCGTCGAGCTTTCGATCATTGATCGTGCCTTCGCCGAAGGCTGGGTCAAGCCGCAGCCGCCCGCCCAAGAAACCGGCAAGAAAATCGCGGTCGTCGGCTCCGGCCCGGCCGGACTGGCCGCCGCGCAACAGTTGCGTCGCGCCGGCCATGCGGTCACGGTCTTTGAGCGTGACGATCGCATCGGCGGTCTGCTTCGCTACGGCATTCCCGAATTCAAAATGGAAAAGAACGTGCTCGACCGCCGCCTCGAGCAACTCACCGCCGAGGGCGTGGTGTTCTGCACCAACGCGCACGTGGGGGTGAATGTCGAGGTCGAGTCGCTGCGCAAGGACTTCGATGCCGTGCTGCTGGCGGGCGGGTCGACCGCACCGCGCGACCTGCCGCTGCCCGGTCGCGACCTCCGTGGCGTGCATTTCGCGATGGACTACCTGACCCGGCAAAACCGCCGCCTCGAAGGCGACCAACTGCCGGAAGAGCCGGAGTTCAACGCAAACAACAAGCACGTCGTCATCATTGGCGGCGGCGACACCGGCGCCGACTGTCTGGGCACCGCCCACCGGCAGCAGGCCCGCCACATCGCGCAGCTCGAAATCATGCCCAAGCCGCCCGGCACTCGTGGTGGCGACAACCCCTGGCCGGAATACCCGCGCGTGTATCGCATCGCCTCGGCGCACGAAGAAGGCGGCGAGCGGGTCTATGCGGTTTCGACCAAGCGCTTCATCGACGATGGCACGGGCGCCGTGCGCGCGGTGGAAATCGTGTCGGTGGAGGTGAAACAGCAAGACGGCCGGATGAGCTTCGAGGAAGTGCCGGGTAGCACGCGCGAAATCCCCTGCGAACTGGCGCTGCTGGCCATGGGCTTCGTGGCCCCCGAGCGCACGGTGACCAGCCAGCTCAACCTGAAGCTGACCGACCGCGGCAACGTGTGGCGCGACAAGGCCTGGATGACCTCGGAGAAAGGCGTGTTTGCCGCCGGCGACATGCAGCGCGGTCAGTCGCTGATCGTGTGGGCCATCGCCGAAGGCCGGGCCGCTGCTGCCAGCATCGATACCTACCTGATGGGTCAAACCGACCTGCCTGCGCCGCTCGCCTGAGCGGTTCCGGCCCCTTGAGTACGCTCGCTAACGACCGCTTCCTGCGCGCCTTGCGCCGGGAAGCGGTAGACCGCACGCCGGTCTGGATCATGCGCCAGGCCGGGCGCTACCTGCCGGAGTACCGCGCCACCCGCGCCCGCGCCGGTGACTTCCTCACGCTCTGCAAGACGCCCGAACTGGCCTGCGAGGTCACGCTGCAGCCGCTGGCCCGCTTCCCGCTGGACGCAGCGATCCTGTTTTCCGACATCCTGACCATTCCCGATGCGATGGGCCTTGGCCTGTCGATTGACGAGGGCGTGGGCCCGCGGCTGGCGCATCCGGTCCGTAGCGCCGCCGATGTCGCACGGCTCGGCGTGCCGGATCCAGTGGACGATCTCGGCTACGTCATGGATGCCGTCCGCTTGATCAAGCGGGAACTGCACGGACGTGTGCCGCTGATTGGTTTTGCCGGCAGCCCATGGACGCTCGCCACCTACATGATTGAAGGCGGCGGCGGGGACCATGACTTCAAACGGGCCAAGGCCTGGGTCTACAGCGAGCCGCGGCTGCTGCATCAAATGCTCGAGGTGGTCACACGCTCGGTCAGCGGCTATCTGCAAGCCCAGCGCGCCGCCGGGGTGGACGCGCTGATGATTTTCGACACCTGGGGCGGTGCGCTAGCTGCTGACGCCTATCGCGAATTCTCCCTGCAATACATGGCGCGCATCGTGTCCGAGTTGGGCAATGCAGTCCCCGTAATCCTGTTCACCAAAGGCGGCGGCGCGTGGCTGGAAGCGATCGCCGACACCGGCTGCAGCGCGGTGGGACTGGACTGGACCGTGCCGCCGGCCGAGGCGCGGCGCCGCATTGGCCATCGCGTGGCCCTGCAAGGCAATCTTGATCCGGCGGTGCTGCGCGCGCCAATTCCCGTGATCGAACGGGAAGTCGCGGCGACCCTAGCCGCCTTCGGCTCAGCGCCGGGCCATGTGTTCAACCTCGGGCACGGCATTACGCCCGACATCAATCCGGATCATGTGGCGGCGCTGGTGGCGGCAGTTCATCGGGGCGCTGGCTAGGCGTCGCCTCGCCCACCACCGGCACTACACACAGGCGGTTTTTGCCCGCTTTTTTCGCGGCATACATCGCCCGGTCGGCGCGTTGAAGCATCTCTTCCACCGGGCTCTCTCCGTCCGAAAACATCAACAAGCCAACGCTCGCCGAGCAGCTCAGCCCCAGCACCTGCACCGCCGCCAAGGCCTCCACCAGCTTCTGGCCAACGGCCGTGGCGTGCAGCAGCGCGGCCTGACGGTCGAAGCCCAGATCGTCCAGCAACACCACAAATTCATCGCCGCCCATGCGGGCCACGGTGTCGGCGGCGCGCAGGAGTTGTTGGGCTCGCGCGGCGACTTCAACCAGCACGGCATCTCCGCCGGCATGGCCGGCGAGGTCGTTGATGCGCTTGAAGTCGTCCAGATCGATAAACAGCAGCGCGGCCTGAACCCCACTGCGGCGGGTTTTCTCCATCACCACAGCCAGCCGGTCCAGCAATGCGCGGCGGTTGGGCAGGCCGGTCAGCGGATCCTGTAGCGCCCAGCGTTCCATCTCCGCTCGACGCGTCCGGGCCACAGAAACGTCGCGCGCAATTGCGCAGACGCCGGCCAGATGCCCAAATTCATCCAGAATGGCCGAGGCCGAGAGGGAGATCGCGACGCGGGTACCGTCCCGGCGCACCCGCACCGTCTCGAAGTGCTCAACCCTTTTACCGCTTTTGATCTGATCGAGAATGGCATCCAGCTCCTGCAGGTGTTCGGGCGGGAGCATCATGGCCAGCGGTCGCCCGATCGCCTCGTTCGCGCTGTAGCCGTAGAGCCGCTCAGCGGCCGGATTCCAGCTGGTGATGACGCCGTTCAAGTCGCGCGTCGTGATGGCATCGTTACTGCCAGTAATAACCGACTCGAAAAAGCGGAGCCTGGCCTCCAGGCGTTTGCGCTGCTGGATGTCCCGCAGCACGAGCACCGCGCCCAGGGTATTGCCCCCGCGGTCGAAGATGGGAGCAGCGGACAGCGCGACATGGACCAACTCCCCGGCCCGCGTTTGCCGCAGGGTGTCGAAGGCCTCCACCGTGTGGCCGGCCGCCAGTTGGCTGTCGATACGCTGCTGCTCGGCGTCGAACGCGGCCGGCACCAGGATGTCGACCCGATGGCCAAGCACGGCGCTGGAGGCGTAGCCAAAAAGGAACTCAGCGGCGGGATTCCAGCCGGTAATCAGGCCGTCCATCGTGCGCGAGATGATCGCTTCGCGCGAATAGTCGACCACGGCAGTCGCCAGCGGATCGGCGTTGCGCGTGAGCATGGCGTCCATCTGCACAATTTCTCCTGAAAACCGCCAGGGAACGGCGCTAAGGCTCAGGACGCCAGCGCCGGCAAAGCCCGGGGTGAGATAAAGGGCGCCAGCACATGCGCCCGGTTCTTACCGCTGGTTTTTGCCTCATACATGGCGGTGTCTGCGCGTGCCATCAGCTGTTCCCGGCTGAGCGTCTGGCCTGCGAACAGGGTCACGCCCACGCTGGCCGAACAGACCGCCGCGCCCGCTTCGATTCTGCCCAACGCGTCCAGCAGCTTGGCGGCGACGGCTTCGGCGTGCGATTGGGCGGCGTTGAAGTCGGATTCAAGCGCATCCAGCAGAACCACAAATTCGTCGCCGCCGATCCGGGCCACGGTGTCGGCGTCGCGCACCAGCACGCGCAGGCGTCGCGCGACCTCGAGCAACACCTCGTCGCCGGCCTCATGGCCCTGACAGTCGTTCACCTGCTTGAAATCATCCAGATCGATAAAGAGCAGCGCCCCCGGCAAGCCCGTGCGCTCGCTTTTGCGCATCGCGACGCCCAGCCGGTCGAGGAGCGCGCGGCGATTGGCCAGACGCGTCAGGGGATCTTCCAGCGCCCAGGATAACAGCACGCCCATCCGGCGCCGGATTGCGCCCGTATCATGGGTGAACTCGCTGAAGCCCGCAGAGGACTGCAGACGGAACAGGCTGAGCGAGACTTCGACCTCGTGCCCATCGCGATGCTGTCGGCAGGTCACGAAGTCGCGCAACTGACCGCCGTTACGCACGTGGGCCAACAATTGAGCCGCTTCACCGCGACGCTCCGGCGCATACAGCGCGCCTAGCGGCTGGCCCAGCATCTTGCGCTCCGAATAGCCGTAGAGCGCTTCGGCGCCCTCGTTCCAGCTCGCAATCGCGCCGTCCTCATCGCAACTCAGGATGGCTTCAGCGCTGGACCGGACGATGGACTTGAAGTGGCTTAAGCCCGCCGCGCCGTGCACGCGGCAGGCGCTGAGCACCGCGAGGCCAGATGGACCGGCGGGACCGAGCATCGGCGCGAGGTTGAGTAACACCGGCAGGGCCTGACCCGCAGCGTCCACCCAGGTCGCCGGCACATCGGCGAGTGGCTGCCCCTCGCGCAAGCAGTCGCTGAGCTGCAACCTGCTGCGCGACGCCGCAGACGCGAAACGCTCAAGCAGCGATCGACCCAGCAGTTCGGCCGCGCCGGTCCCCAGCAGCTGCTCGGCGGCGGCGTCCAGACTCAGGACACAGGCATCCGGACCAAGCGTGAATATGCCTGACTGCGGCGTGTAATCGCCCGCGTTGGATGGGATTCCTTGCATGAGTTCGCCTCCCTGAAGTCAGCAAAGAGCTGCCAGAACAGTGTAGGTGCAGGCGGACGCAGGGCCCGCCGCAATCTGCGGCGGGCTTGAGGCCGGTCAACAATCAGCGGCGCGTGTGAACGGCGCCGTCGTACTTCAGTCGAGCAAACAGCGCAGCGGGCGCATGGGCGAAGGCATAAATCCGTGGCGCGCATAGAAGCGCTGCGCGGCTGTGTTGATGTCATCGGTCAGCAGCGTCACGCGTTTACAGCCGGCCGCGCGCGCCTGTCGCAGGGCCTCTTTCAGCAGCGCGCTGCCGGTGCCGGCGTTGCGCCGTTCGGCGGTAACGACCATGTCTTCCAGCAGCGCAACCCGCGCCCCGAGTGCGGTGGAAACGGTGAAGAGCAAACCCACCATGCCCACTGCGGCCGGTCCATCCCGTGCAATCAGCAGCAGGCCGGTTTGCGGGGCATCGAGGATCATCTGCAAACCGCGCGCCTGCGCGGCGGTGTCGGGAGAAAACTCGGCTTCCTGCGCGAACAACTCGCCTAGCAAGGCCACCATGTCGCCGAGGTCAGAGGGCGTTGCGGGCGTGATGCTCAGCACGGTCTGATCTGGCGACTCGGCACTCAGTTGCTGGCGAGCCCGCGCCCGATGCGCTGGGATTCAAGCCAGCGACGTACGCGGTTGGCATCACCAATCGGCGTGAGTTTGCCGGGCGAATCGAGCAGCACCAGAATCAGCGGCCGGTTGGCCGTGCGCGCCTGCATCACCAGACAGCGCCCGGCTTCGGCGGTGTAGCCGGTTTTCGAGAGTTCAATTTTCCAGTCCGGATCCTTGTAGCGCACCAGCCGGTTGGTGTTATTGAATTCTTCCTGAGCGCGACCGTTACGGATACTGACCACCTGTCCGGTGGTCGTGGTGAACTCGCGGATCAGCGCGTAGTTGCTGGCCGCCCGGACCATCTTGGCCAAATCGTTGGCGGTAGAGACATTGCGCGGGTTGAGTCCGGCCGGATCGGCAAAATTGGTATTACGCATGCCGAGCGCATCGGCTTTGGCGTTCATCGCGGCAATGAACTGCTGGCGCCCGCCCGGATAGGTTCGCGCCAGCGAGGCCGCGGCGCGATTTTCGGAGGACATCAGCGCTAAGCGCAGGATGTCACGTCGCGACAGCCGGGTGCCGACGGCCAGTCGGGAGTGGGTGCCTTTGAGCCGGTCGACGTCGCCGTCGCTGATCGTGACCGTCTGCTCCAGCGGCAGGCCGGCATCCAGCGTCACCATCGCCGTCATGAGCTTGGTAATGGAAGCGATTGAAGACTGTTCGTCCGGGTTCCGCGCCAGCAGCACGGTATTGCGGTCGCGGTCGATGACCAGCACTGACGACGACTGCAGGCGCAAACCACCAGCTTCTTTCGCGGCGACTTGTGCCGGTTGCAGGGCCCGCCGCGGGGCCTGAACCCGTGCTTTGGCGCGGGTATTGGCGGCTTGGGCAGCCGGCCGCCGCGTGTTCGGCGACTTGCGGGCACTGCGCTTGGCATGCGCACGGGGTTTGGCCTTGGCCTGAGCTTTACGCAGCGCCTTGCGCGGCGCCTGTGCGGTCGCCTTGCGGACGACGCGAGGTTTGGCTTTGCCCGCGGTCTGGGCCTGCGCAACGGCCTTGCGCTCTTGGCCCACAACCGGTTTCTGAGCCAGCGCCACATGGCTGCTCAGAACCAGCCCCAGCGCCAGCAATAACCCCCATCCCCGCATCAAGTCCCCCACCTGCGTTTGGCCGCTCGGGCCACGTTGATCAATACCTTATGACGTGTACTTTAGTCTGAGCATAAGGATTGCGTCGAGCGTTTTATGGCACAGAGCAGCAACAGCAAGCAGGCCAAGGCCAGTGGCCCGTGGCCCAGACGCACGAACGGGGTGCTCCCGGTGCGCGGCGTAACCTCCCCCTTGAGCACATAGGGCTCGAACTGCGGCGAGCGCGACCGTAAACCACCGTGATGGTCAATGATGGCGGAGATGCCGGTATTGGTCGCCCGCAGAAACTCCCGGCCCGCCTCAGCCGCCCTTACCCGGGTGATCTGGAGGTGCTGATGCGGCGCGGCGCTGTCGCCAAACCATGCGTCGTTGCTGACATTGACCAGCAGGTTGGCCGCCGGCAGCGCTTTGCGCACCTCGCTGGCATAGGCGTCTTCGTAGCAGATGGTGGCGCCGATGCGTAACTCGCCAGCACGCAGGGCCGCCTGCTGCGCCGGTCCCGGGGTGAAGCCGGACATCGGAATCGACAAAAAATCGAGCGCTGGGCGCAACAGGGCGTCGAACGGCAGATATTCGCCGAAAGGCACCAGATGATGCTTGTCGTAGCGCGCGTCGGCCGTACCCAGCAGCACCAGACTGTTGAAGTAGCGCTCGGCGGTCTCGGCGGTGGGCAGGCCCAGCAAAAACACACTGCCGGCGGCTTGCGCACGGGCCTTAAGCTCGGCCAGAAACTCGGGAATTTCGGCGGGAAACGCCGGCAAGGCGGTTTCCGGCCAGACGATGATGTCGGCGCCCCAGTGCGGCGCGGTCAGGCTCGCATAGCGCTCAAGCGTGGCGGCGCGCGCCTCTGGCGACCACTTCATCGACTGGGGCACCGCCCCTTGCACGATGGCCACCGTCCGGGACGGGCCATCGGGCCGGGTCCATTCGATATCCATCAGGACCGCTCCGAGCAGCCAGGGTAAAACCGCCCCCGCCAGCAACCACGCCCGCCGGCGCGACTGCACGACCGCCGTGGCCAGCGCCCCCGCCGACAGCGCGAGGACCAGGCTGGCGCCTTGGGCGCCTAACACCGGCAGCCAGCCCGCCAGCGGCGAATCCAGCT
>Ga0255090_1000335_pt1 | contig 15562 bp, 36 predicted proteins | sample Colum_Yuk_RepA_8_2_FD_188444 | JGI IMG/M metagenome (GOLD analysis project Ga0255090, IMG submission 188444) | Freshwater microbial communities from Columbia River, Oregon, United States - Colum_Yuk_RepA_8d | ecosystem: Environmental > Aquatic > Freshwater > River | place: USA: Oregon...
CGTCGTTGCGGATACCAACTGCACAGAACACATCCTTTCCAGACCAACCAAGAATGTTCTTAATATAATAACGCATCGGTGCTAACTTCAGTTCGCGTGTACACATGGGGTGAGATTGGTTTGGTATCCCGTATTTCCTTATTACATCCTCGTAAGGTTCTCCGTTCCTGCTTGCTGTTTCAAAAGAAACCAGCCGCGCTTTCGTGCCTTTTCTTGGTGTAGGGTCTACTTCCGCCTCTAACCATACAGTATTAAAACCAAAGTTAATATCGCAATCGTGTACAAACTGCAAAGTGGCTTCGTTTTCTTCACCTGTATTTGCAAAGACAACAACCATCTCATACTCATCGCTTTTATTATCCAATAGCCACTTAGTCATAAAAGCAGAAGTTCTTCCACCTGAGAATGAAATCCACAGTTTAGGTTTAATGCTCATAATACTATTCCTCATCTTCTGGTTCAGGGATGTAATACATCAAATCTTCCCTTACATCCCTCAGATGTTCTGCCAAACGCTCAGCTTCTTTGTAATCTAGCCAACCAAGATCAATTTCAGTACCCCCACACTTCACGGAAACAGCTATGACCTTGTAACCCGATTTATGCCTAACACTAATTTGCATGCTTTTATTCCTCATCCAACCATTCAGGATATGCAATCTTCTTCAAAGCTATTGCTTCAGCCATCATAGCATCAGCCTTGGCATTCAACAACAGCTTGATAATGTTTTCATCCAGCAAGAAAGCAAGATTTTCCTTGAGGACAGATACAAACGTACCATTAGGGGAAGTTGGTGTTGTCATATCCCCTTCAATGCTCCAGCCATGCTCTCGACGAAGCTCCTCTCCAACAGCTACAAGAGCTTGTGTAATCTCATCATCAAGGATGTGTGACATATCTTATTTCCGTGTACTGCGACGTTGTGTTTGCTTTGGTGCTACACTCGTTGACTCTACAGACACTGCCTGAGCAACAATCTGTTCTGCTGTATTAGAATCGACTTCACCAACTTTATTGGTGATTTCCTGAAGCTGCTTGATAGCTTGTTCAGTATCGACTGAAACAGTCAGTTCCAAATTGCCAATTGGCATATTTTGTGTTTCTTCCTTGAACATCGTCGTTACATATACAAACCCAATGTTCTGTGGAGCGTAGTCAGAAGCTTCTGACAAGTGATAACCGTCAAGGATGGCTTCTTGGATTGCCATTGTAAAAGATACAATGTCAGAATGTTCAATGGTGCGTGTGTTGTTCATTTAGGTGTTTCTCCATTTAGTTTGTTCATGGTTTCAGTGTGTAATGATAATGCGTCCGCATCGGTTATCTCTGTGAGCAAAGCATCAAGAGCTACAATATCTACCGTAGGGTAGTAAGTATATATTTGCCAAGCTTTATTAAGAAGACCATTTAGGATAAAGGTGTAACGTTCACTTATGGCCACCATCTTGATAATTTCGCTGTAAGGATAAATCCCTCTATACCATATCAACCCTACGGTAGCTTGGTCTACTAAGTTTTTGTGCTTTTTAGCAAGCACCTCAACATATTCGGTCATTAGTGTATTCTCTTGGGAAGTAAGATTGCCTGTTATCCAGTCAGGCTCTGGTTTCATGTATCTACCTAGCGCCTCAGTCCTTGGTTCCTAGTACTGTCCTTGATTCTGTCCTTTGTTCATGGACTAAGTGTACCATGATTATAGGTTGTGTCAACCATAGTTGTACTTACTTTCTTCTTCTAATTCCGCTTGACGGCGAATGTAAGAAAACACAGCTTCACCTGCCCAAATCGCCAGAGGATTCCCATCAAGCCATTCGTCAATGCACACTCCACCTACAGAGATGCTTGTAATATCCACAGATTCTGAACATCCGGGATATTGCGCTTCAGACCCACGTTCAGGCGGTTCGTAAGGTTGGTAATCGTATTGGATTGTACATGGAACACCAAGCACAATCGTATCAATTTCGTGGCTACTCATCGGTTCGTCTCCTCTACGCTTGCTTTTATTCCAGCACTATACACATCATCAATCATTTCTTCAAGCAATTTCCGCAATTGTTTTTCCGTAACATACCAGCTTCCATTATACAAGCGGATGTTGTGTTGTTTAATTACGTCATCAACTGTTGGTTTCATTTGTTAATGTCCTCTTTGAATTTCACAGCATCACCTCTTCTTGCAAGTACCAAGCATCTCCTGCCGCTTCACAATACCCATCCACTTGCAACCTCCTAATGGCAAGCTCTAGGTCACTCCCACGAACTGAATTATTGTACAGCAATTCGTGAAGCTTCTCTGCTGTAGGTTTCTCAGCAAAGACTGCAAGGAAATACTCACCATACTGATCGTAAGCATTAACGCTATAAGTTAAAACCCAACAGGTTTTCATACATCTTCTCCCCGTAACCAAGCCATTTCTTCAGCATCATTATGCAATAAACGATTCATCTTGTCAGCATAATTATAACAATCAGTACAATATGTAGCGTAGTGGATAACATTGACATACCTACAATTCACTTCATCTACATCGTGTGCCTTCAGGGCTACTAAAATGCCATTGTCGTCAATATCTGTAGCCCAATGGCTACACGAGAATTGTTGCATTACTCCACCTTTTGCCATGTATCGAACTGTTCAGCTTCTTCCTTGTCCCATCGCTTCTGTCTTCCGGCTATAGCTTTTCGTGTAGCCTTGATAATTGCTGGCAACACTCACAATCTGCATGGAACAGCACTCTACAGTCATTTACAATCATACTCACCGTTGGCCCCTTGTGCTTTCGGATTCTTATCTCACCCACTTCCCAAGTTCTGCTGGTTTCATAGTTATCTGTGCGACTGTCTCGCGGGTTTGTGTTTCGCATCTGGACAATTGTTTCAAACACTTCTAGGATTTCTTCAGTCCTATGTTCAGCATCCATACCTGTAATCTGAAAACTACCAGTGCCACTATCACCAAACGAATACTCGGTATCAACCCAAGCACAACGCCAACCGTTCTTTAATGCTGCAATTGCTTTAACTGCCATTTTCATCAATCCATTTCTTCAATCGTGGAATTAGACATTTCTTACAAATGTCCGTCATTCCACTTCTACCGTAAGGAATATCAATCCTGTCCAACTTGTAATAAACATAAGCTGGAGATACATCCCTGTCACCACCAGATAACATCACGCTAAGAGAATCACAATTATCTTCTTCAGTGATTTCCTGACAGCAGATGTCACATTTTAGTGTTGTTACAGTCTTGGTGCTTCTCATTTCATTGCCCCTACAGAAATATAATAAGCCTCTTCAGCCCTAGCCCAATAATAACTGTCTGCTGGTGGCCAACCATTTGTCTTACAGTATTCCATCATCCACACCCATTTACTGCAATTGTGTTCTGTCATTCATGCTCTCCAACATACCAACTGGGAACACCTCTCTTAGTCCACTGCACAGGCATCTGTTTCTTGTCTGTACGTGTCTTCCAGCCAACAAACTTTGTGTTCAGGTAGCTCTGATAAGCCAAAGGAACATTTGGAATAGCTTTGTGTTCATCAGGCATCGCCTTGCAGAAGAATGTTTGACGTTCTTGCAAGATATTGTCAGGAATTTTACTCAGAACACCGATAAACCTACTGGAAGCATGTTCCTTGCCAGTACGATACATATATTCCGTACACAAAGCAACGTAGTGCTGATAGAGCCACTTGTAATTACCAGAGGTCTTACGCGCCCATACAGCACAGGGGTGATTGTAATGAGTTGGCTTCATTGCTACTACCTCCCCATCAAGGAAATGATGTGCTGTTGATAGTAATTGGCAACTTTCAACAACCATTTTGCGAAGCAAAACGTCACAGTGATCTACGGCTGATTGCATAGGGCATTCGTTGGTGATGAAAATGTTCATGTCAATTCTCTACAAGTTGTTGCACAACTATCCCATGCCTCAAAAGATGCTCTATTCCGTCAGAGCTTCTGTATTGATGCTTATAGTACACATGCTTTATCCCACTGTCAACAATTTCGTGAGCGCATCTCAAACAAGGAGAATGCGTAACCAACAATGTAGCCCCATTGCTATTCTCACTGATCTTCCGAAGCTTGTTCAGAGCATTGATTTCAGCATGTAAGACAATATCGGGGAGGGTGTCGCCAGACGCCCCTTCACAAGTGTTGCTGTGCCATCCCGGCAATGTCCCATTAACACCGAAAGCAATGGGGTTGCCATTCTTGATTATACATGCCCCCACTTTCAATCGTTCAGCTTCTGATGTTTGTGCAAAGCGTTCAGTCATGTCCATGAAGGCTTGGAGGTATTTAGGTTTCATTCAAGCACCTGCAAAATCCACTGTTGATGTTCTCAACAACATTGCTCGGAACACCCCGATGAGCGTACATCTGCCACTTTCCATTGTTCCACAACACCCTACCTATCTCATTCCCTTTATAGCTTACTTTCCACCAATCATGTTCATCGTTACGACCTAGTGCAAATGTGTAATTCCCTTTCTTGAAAACTTCCAAAGCTGTTGGAACGGAAAGTGGCTGTTCTTTCTTTATAGAATAGCAGGAGTGTACAATAAAGTCCTTATCGTATAATCGCCACCCACCATCTTTCTGTAGCCATTGTAATCCTGTCTGCTTGCAGTTCTTGCAGGTAGTTTTGAACTTTCTGGAAGTCTTACCGTTTTTCCTTGGAACAGAACCAACATACACACTGCTACCTGAACTAAGTCCACAACCTCTCACCAACATTCCTATTTGCACAGCAACGTCTTGTGGGGTTCCACCAATATCAGGCATGAATGGGTTTGGGTCTATGCCGTCCCAATCATCCAGCATATAATTATCTATGGCATCTGCGTAGTGGTCGAATATGTCAGACATTTTCTACCTCATCCAATTGTTTAAGCAACCAAGTTATCTTGGAAGCACACATCCAACGATCAGCAATGTATTCAACATTAAGCCATACATCCATTCCATCAGTACAGTCTCGAACACTATCGCCTGTTGATAGGTAGTGCTGTAGCTTTGCTTCTAGTGTGGCACGATGTTTCAGTAATGGCTTAAAGGATTGAATCTTTGCACACTTGTACAATGTGTCTGTGATAGTCATTCATCAATCTCCGATGGAATATTTAATATTTTCTTCACATACTCATCACAATTTAGTTCAGCATCTTTCCGGCACATCAACAGAATACTTGCCAACCTGTGTGCTAAGTATTCAACTTCTCTTTCAAGTTCTTCCTTGGTTTTAATATCGTAAAGCAAATCAAAAGAATAGTGTAAACATTTCTCACCTTTCATTTCATCTCCCCTATAGAAATATAATAGGCTTCTTCAGCCCTTCCCCAATAATAACTGTCAGCCGGAGACCATCCGTTAGTCTTGCAATATTCCATCATAAATAGCCATTTCCCGTAGTTATGTTGGTCTATCATCTTCATTCTCCGACTTCAGCGAATCAAGGCATTCTTGTGTCATAAGCGGTGGAATTGACCCACCGTATTGCAGATGCTTATGATACTTGTTACAGATCGACATAACAGGGCCACCTTGGTAATACCGGCACTGATATGAACATCTTGTTTTTGAATGACGCTTAACACCATTGTCTTTCATTTCAGTTGCCCCAATTCTGCATCAGCCACATCAAACTGTTGCCAGTATTCTTTCTCATCAATCCACCACACATTTTGGGAATGAGCATCTTTGTCACCAACATAAACGTGAAGTACTTCCCCTAGCGGAGAGTCAGAGTATTCCCAAAATGTTCCATTGGCATCACTAACTAACCATCGGACAACAGCTTCTGCTATTTGTACACCACTGTAGCCAAAACTTCCGCTTTCACGAAGATATACAATATTTTGTCCGTCTTCTGGAAGCACTTCCTTACTTGCATTAAACTTCAACAGTAAATCAGTCATTTCAGCAATCCCACTCATAAAGGGCTGTAGAGACAGCCTCACAAATATTCTTTCCATTGGAAGCAAAGTCGTATGCAAATGTCGTAACAACTTCATGCAACATCCCATACTTAGTTGCATTTTCAATCATCATTTCAATAGCTGTACGTTCTTTTTTCATCTGCTGCATGTATTTGTCGTGTTCTTCGCTGCTATCAAAGATAGCCATTTCAATATCAGTTAGATCGTTCACGCCATCACCCCTGCAAGTGTCTCAGCAACAAACCTGATTTCAGCAGCTTCGTCGCTTTTAAGTTTAGTCATTTCAATTCTCTCCTATATACTTAGCAATCTTATCGAAATCTTCAGCATCCACAAGGTGCTTGATAGCCTGAAGGATTTCAATCGGTGTGACACTTTCTCGGTATGCTTCAGAAAGAGCTTGTGACAATTTGTCAAGCCCTTCTTCCATCCAGTTCAGTTGGTTAAGGTTCATTATGTTCTCCTAAAATGGTAAACTTTCATCTTCGTTCGGTTGGTAAAGTTTAACCTTCTTGAATGCAACATAGCAAGCAATTTCTTTTGTAAATTTATTAATTGCTTCTAGTCTTATCCTGTACCTATTGGACACATTCGTCTTCCCTTTCTTGTACTCCAGCACACCCTTTTCCACCAACTGTTTGATTGCTTTCGTTACAGTGGGACGAGTGGCACAGCACAACCGTTGTAATGTATCCAACGAAGGCCACCCTTCCCAATTGTTATCTGGATTTACATGAACAGCAATCGCCAACAGCACCAGTTTCTCTACCCCTGTAAAATGAGTCCCATCCACGTTCCGCTGTAAGTAGTCACTCAGGTCGAACTGTGTTCTTATTTCCTTCATTGTTCTCTTGCTCCCTTTTGGAGATGTGGCTATTTTCAATAGCATCTAAGTAGTGTTTAAGCGCATCCAGCATGAACACGGCAGGGCTTCTATCCGTATTCAGTTGATACATCCGTTTTGTCAGTTGTGACGGGATTCCAACAATGAGCTTCATTGTTCACGTTCCTTTAGTTTGTATTCAATTCGTTTGATTTGTGCCAACTTTCTGGCCTTATCTATCTTCTCTACTACATCCATTTCTTGATTGGCTTCGTAGTAGGACTTTGCGGATTGTACAGAGCTTCGGCTTCTTGTCAACACCATCTGTACAGCTTCTTCTAGTGTGGCATCACGGTATGTGGTCATTCGTCTATCTTCTCCTCGGTCGTTGCTTATAAGACAACTATATCACGTATCTACTGGTTGTCAATATGAACATGATGGTTAGTTAAAATTCTTTCATTGTGTTAGTAAAGATTCTTTCATCTGTTAGTTAAAATTCTTTACCCTAACAAGTAAGTGAATAAATAATTTTAAACAAGTAATAAAATAAAAAGAGTATGTTAGTAAGAGAGAGTGGTAACAAAGATAGGTGGTTTAGTTTTTTAAATAAAATAATTCCTGTTGTAAGAATCTTTACCCCAACAAGTAACAGAAGTAGAAAATCCCTACTCTTATAAAAATAATCTATTGACAGATAGCAAAAGCAATGCTACATTCCACTTAGATGCTTCTTATAGAGAATTGTAATGTACAACTTTGAAACACCAACTGTTTGTGATATATGTGGTGAGAAAAACACAACACGCCTTGTAGTAGATGAAAACTTGTGTTTGATTAACAGAGATGCAGTTGTTGCTGACTTAGAACAACCAATCATGCAACCAGTTCCAATCTACTACTTTGAATGTGGTTGTTGTGGTGTAGAGTATGGAGGTGATGAGTGTGTTACAATCAACGCCTTACTGATAAAGCTGGCTCGTAGAGAATGGAAAGCTAACCAATGAAAACTCTTTCTTACAGCGTGCAACAAGATAGGATTGTGTTGTGTGTAAAAACAAACAACAAACAGAAGGAATATGTTGTCTGGAAAGAAGGGAAGAACTTGTTGTTTCCAGATTGCTACACTGAATGGAACAGCACCATCTCTGATGCTATTCAGTCTGTGTTCTTTAAGCTACGACTAAAACACAACAAAGCTAGAATTGAAATCATCAGGGGAAGTAATGACAGCTTGTGGGATTTTGTAGAGAAGATAATTCTTTACAAGAATGATGTGTATGTAGGGATGTTTGTGTTGAAAACACAAGATGAACAGTACAATCGGTGGGATGTTTTTGATAAAGTGTTCAGTGAGCTTGGATATGTGGTTGAACATAGTGTTTCTTCCCCATCTGCATAAGCAAGAGCTAAGGACGGATGAACACAACAGCTTCAGGTAGTGCATAGGTACTGCTTAGGTGTGTTATGTTTTTATTTCAACAAGGGTGCAAGAGAAAACAACAACAAGAGGGATGAAATGAATGGAACTACTATCAAGCATATTTGCTGTTATATGCTCATTGCCGGAGCTTTGTCAGCTTGCTCTACATGCCGTACAGTATCTCCTGTTACAACTAACGGTGAGGCTGGACAACAGCTAATGGAAAAGAAAGTGTGGAAGGTGGCGCTAACGCTTCCAATGCTTCCCATCTCCTTTGCTTTGTCAGCAGAGAATGAGCATAGTGTGGAAGCTATCAAAAACAACAATAATAAATTGGAGAAATAAATGTCACGATGTATGTGTTGCAATAACAAGATGTTTCCAGCAGAGCTTGCTCGGACATTGCCAGATGGAACACCTGAATATTTGTGTTCCACATGTCGCACTGCTGCTTTCCATCCAAAGGATTGGCATGAGTATCAGCTAGAGCATCTGACTGAACCATTAGCTAGCTTTGGTAACGGATTTACAAAATATAGTGAATAAGGGGTTGACAACTTATAACAGTATGTTATAACTGTCTTGTAGGCAGCATCTTTTGTGTTACAATGTAACAATTACGGAAAGTTGTGGTGCTGCTTGTTGCCGGACTGTATTCGGGAAAGTCGCCAGAACGCCTTAGAGGCGTATCAGCGCGAGGATGCTGACTACCGCCGTGCAACAAATTCCTAGTGAGAAGCTGAACTCACTTTAATCAAAGGTATCCGGGGAGTGGGAACCCTAGCCTGTCAAAACCTGTCTAAGCTACGGGCATTCAGGTCAAGCCATACGAATATAATTATTTAAATAAAATAATTAAATGGCTTGCTTTCATGTGTGTTGGTTAATGGCTCTTGTGCTTCGGGGCGCAACGCATATCTCTTTGCTGCGTAAGCTACACTGATTGTAGCCATTGACACGGAACCGCTGGAAGCAACGGTTGAGCGCAGCACACTTTATTCAAAATACAGGAAGCATATCATGGTCGATACAACTAAGGAATCGACATGCTGGCCTGTCAATTCAAATGATGAAATTGTTGTTGTGGATGGGGATGGACAAACAAACGTGTAAAGATGGTGTTGCCTGATAACATCTCAAGGCAGTGGCATGGATGGGTGGACTATAACGACACCACCACACAATCCACCCCATTATCTCTAGTAGCCAATGTTGCCAAGAAAGTAACCAACGATGGGTTAGGACAATACACGAACCGTATCTATCAGTCGAAGTATATTACAGACATCTGGAACACTTCTACCAATCAGCTTAGCTTTAGTGAGTTTCAAATCGGTGATACGATTGATTTTCGTATTGAGTTTGACATCACGACAAATGCCAACAATCAAGAAGCTCGTGTAGAGTTTCACCTTGGTGTTGGTAGCCCATACGCATACACGATTGTTGCATCTTCCCCTCTTATCTATAAATCGTCTGGAACTTATAAAGTTCACGCTATCACCAGTTTCTACATTGGTAATGAGTTGACGTTGAATAATCCGGGTGAAATATACATCCTGTCGGATAACAATGCAACTGTGAAAGTTGGTGGATTTTTTATCAAATATACATTGCAACCGAGGGTTGCTACATAGGCGGAGAAAAGTATGTCCTGCTCAACCACTACAGATATATGTGTTGACCAAGGGGCTACACTATCCCTCCCAATCACTGTTACGGGGTTGACACTAACCAGTGCCACGGCTGAAATGGATATACGTGAAAGTACGGCATCCACAACCACTGTTCTGGAGCTTTCAACGGCTAACGGAAAGATTAGTATTGTCGGTCAGGTTATTACACTCAACCTTTCAGCCGCAGAGACGGCATTGTTCACAAAACAATATGTTTATGATTTGTTTGTAACAACACAGGATAGCAAGAAGTATAAAATACTCAACGGCAAGATCGTCACTACGCTTAGTGTGACTCGTTGAATCATTACTAGGGGATGGAGATGACTCAGGAAATAACCGTTGTTGTCTCACCCCAAGAAATAGATGTTACAGTGGCTTCTTCAACAATAAGCGTTGAAGTTGCTGACCCTAGCAAAGTTGGCCCTGCTGGTGCAACAATTGTTAGTGCAGAGTATGACCAGAACGGTGATATTGATTTCCTGACAAGCGACAACAGGCACATCGTTGTAGACCTGCCTGAAATGATTCCTACATACATCCAAGATACACAACCTGTGTCAGATGCAGAGTATGTATGGTGGGAAACTGATAATGGAAATCTTGTTACTTTGTGGGTGAACATACCATGACTCTGAAGAATGCTTTTGAAGACTTGGCATTGGATAGCAGTGTACAAGCAATTAATACAACGTTGCAAGGTGGTATTAACGTAGATACGGGTTTGGTACAACCACTCACTGATGCAGAGCTTCGTGCTTCTGCCTTGAACGTTAATCTTCCCACTGGCGCTGCGACCAGTGCCAACCAAACAACCGCTAACAATTCGTTGTCTAGTATTGACACAAAGCTTCCATCCTTGGATGGTGGATATGTCCCTGTTACACTGAAGAACAGTGCAGTTGAAATTACAAATGACAGCGGTAATGCAATCCCTGTCAACGGCACGATTACAGCCAACATCGGGACAACCAATGGAGTGGCACTGGATAGCTCTGTAAACAGCCTTCTGAAGCCTGCTGACACGCTTGCTGCCGTCACATCCGTAGGAACCATCACTAACACTGTAACGGTTAAGGCAGATACTACATCTAACCAGACGTATGCCTTCAAGGTGGATGGTAGTGCAACAACACAACCCGTTAGCTTCACTAGGTTGTCCAGCAGTACGGACAGCGTTACAACCGTTCCTAGTGGAACACAAACTGTTAGTGGAACAGTGACTGCCAATGCTGGTAGTGGAACATTTGCTGTTAGTGCAGCTTCCTTACCGCTTCCTACTGGCGCTGCGACCAGTGCCAACCAAACAACTACTAACAATTCTTTGTCCAGTATTGATGGGAAGGTTCCGGCATTAGGTCAAGCTCTTGCTGCCGGTAGCGTACCCATTGTTCTGACATCTGCACAACTGACAACACTCACCCCTCCCGCAGCTATCACTGGCTATGCTACAGAGGCAACCCTAGCTGATGCTAATACTAAGCTGCCAATCGGTCTAACTGTATTATCCAATCGGTTGCTTACTGATGGCAGTGGTGTTACACAACCTGTTAGCTTCACTAGGTTGTCCAGCAGTACCGATAGCATCACTACCGTTCCTAGTGGAACACAAACCGTCTCTGGAACAGTGACAGCTAACGCAGGGACAGGGACATTCGCCGTAAGTGCAGCCTCCCTTCCCCTTCCGTCAGGGGCAGCCACAAGCGCATTGCAGACAACAGGTAACAATTCCCTATCTAGCATTGATGGGAAGACACCCGCTCTTGTGCAAGGTACTAGCCCAATGCTGGTGTATGGTATATCTGAAGGTGGCGGTGTTGTTGCCCCTATTTCTGTATCTGACGAAGGACACTTGGAAGTTGCCTTACAGAGTCCCGCTAGCGTATTCGGTGAAGTGATTGTAGGGGGTTTGCATTCCCTCGCTCAGGGGGATTTTGCCTATGGACTTAACAGTAATGTTGTTAGTAGTTCCGTAACTGGCAGTGGTACAGCTACATCTAGTAATCAAATGGCTGTATGCTCCACTACAGCAACTACATCATCTTCTGCAACGATTCGTTCAGTAAGAACAGCAAAGTATCGTGCAGGGCAAGGTATTAATGCAAGATTTACAGCACAGTTTACCACTGGTGTAGCTAACTCAGCACAATATGCCGGATTGTTCAATGCCCAAGACGGTTATTCTTTTGGATATAATGGCACACAGTTTGGTGTGTTGTACCGTAGGAATAATGTTGATACTTGGACAGCACAGTCCTCTTTCAATCTTGATAAGTTAGATGGTACGGGGAAATCCGGTCTCACTATTGACCCCACGAAAATTAATATCTTTCGTATGCAGGTGGGCTATCTTGGTGTTTTCGGTTGCGTGTTCAGTGTACTTAGCCCTATCAATGGGCAGTGGGTGGAGTGTCATCGTACAACTACAGCTAACACTGCCACAACACCACAATTCATCAACCCAACAATGTGGTTTTCAATATCCTCAGTAAACACCACTAACAATACAAACATAGTTGTAAGAAGTGCTTCTTTCGGTGTGTTTCTTGAGGGGGAAAGAAAGCGTCTGGGTGGAATATACGGTACACAGAACTTTAAAAGCATTTCAACGACTGCTACCAATGTCCTGACAGTTAGGTGTAATACAACGATCAATGGTGTTACAAATAACTCAATCATACGCATTCGTTCATTGTCTGTTGCCACAGCAGCTAACGTACCAGTTGTATTTCAAGCTATCAAGAATACAACTCTAGGTGGGACACCTGCCTATACTAACGTAGATGCTACAAACTCTATGGCAGCTATTGATACAGCAGGTACTACGGTGACAGGTGGAACTATTGTGTTCAATACACTTACAGGTAGTGCTGGTAACGCCTTCTGCGATTTGACAGATTTTGACATCCAGCTTCAGCCGGGCGAGACGTTGACAATCACTGCCAACTCAATATCTGGTGCGGCATCTAACCAAGCAGTAGCAATCAATTGGAGTGAGGATACTTAAATGTCAAACATAGTCATTGAGTCTACAGATAAGTTATTTGAAATGTACTTCAATGACTATGCAACACAGACGGGTATTTTGGAAGATATTATCCCCAAAACCTCTTTAGCTAGGCTTACTAGATTGACTGACGGGGTTACATATATTCAAGGGTTGTCTGGTATTGACTATTTACTATCTGAAGACGGTGTAGACGGTACTATGATTGTTGATAGTGTCAATGGAGTAGCACCTACTGATAATCACCATTTATTTGGGCTGATTGAAGCAATTATCTAAAGGACTGAACGATGGAAGAATATGAAATTGTATCGTCCACTAGCAAAGGTGGACGCCCTACATTGAAAGAGAAGCCCCTCGGTAGGGCTTCTAACACGATGGTGGCACGTAAACTTGGTAACGTAGCTCCCGAAGCTATGGACTTGATTATAGCCGCTATGCGTGATGCTGACGAGCCTATGAAAGAGCGTACCAAGAATGCTCAATGGATTGTGGCTACAATGATGAACAGCTTGAAAGAAGTTGATCGTCAAACGCTTCAGCAATACACGATTGAGAAACTCAAGAAAGAGAATGGTGGAAAGGAACTTGAAACAGATGACACCCAAGAGGGTGGGTTTGAGTTCACACCATTTCTTGTAAAATCATAATAAATAGGGTGTAGTGATATGACAGTTGCAGAGAACGTCTTACTGGAACAAGAGATGTCAATTATTAGAGATTCTCTTGACCAAACCAAACAACTGTCCATTAATTCTGATGGCAGTATTAATACTACAAATGCTTCGGTTGCAAGGTTTACTTACACTGAAGATTGGAATGCTGCCCTTACATCTTCATACCAAAAAGTTGCTACAACTACATCCTCTACCAAGGGGTTGAGAATGTCCGCAGCGTGCAATGCTAGTGCTTATGATATTGAATATCAGGTCGTTGCTGCTGGTGCATCTGCCCCATCTGCAACCGGGCAAGCACTTCTGGCTGGGGATGATTTTTTAGCTGGTATTCCTATCGGTGACATATACGCCCGCTCAGCCACATTGCAGAAATTGATTGTCTGGAGGGCGTAAATATGGCTAAAGTCCCACCGGGAGTCACTCTGGCACAAGCAGATGCAAGGTATAATCAGTCTGCAAAAACAACCATTGATGTTGCGTCACATTCTACAACGTTGACAGACAGTGAGTCAGGGGCAGCAGTTATTGTATTTTCCGGCTTATTGTCTGGCAACACAACATTCCAATTATCTGAAACATCACGTGTCCAGCGAATTGATAATTTGACCACTGGGGCTTATACATTATCTGTAAAACGTGGCGCTGGCGGAACAGTATACCCTGTAACACAAGGTGAAACGATGGAGATTAGATAATGGCGACGATTTACGTCAGAAAGAGTGGTAACGATACGACAGGTAACGGTTCAACAGGTACACCATACCTAACGCTAGGTAAAGCAATCTCTGTTGCTGCTAATAGTGATTTGATTCTGATGGGGACAGGTACATACTCAGAAGATAATGGCTCAGGATACCTCACTCTTAACGGACTGTCATTCGGTTCTACATACATTACAGTCACTACTGAAACAGGTGAACAAGATGTTGTTATTACAAGCGGTGGGACGCACGTTCTTGCGTTAGCTGCTGTAACGGGAATCTGGTTTGATAATCTTATCTGGCAGTCATCCTTGACTACTACGTCTACAGTTCATCGTTATTTGACGGGTAGTAAGAGTACAATTTATTTCACCCGTAACAAGATTCGTGTAAAATCTCCGACTGGAACAGTCAATACCGCTATTGCTTCTGCGTGGACTGGCTCAGGCTCGTGGACTACCAGTGGTATTGTCTATAACAAGTGTGACATTGAGCAAATTGGTCATTGGCCCTCTTATGGAGTTAATTTAGACCATCAATCCACTGGTACAACAGTGACAGATATTGATTTTATTGATTGCAATGTAACAACGGCACACTCTGCATTCCGTTTGCGTGGAATCACAAATTCACGGCAGGTTGGGTGCAAGTTTAATTCGTTTAGCCCTGCTATTGGTGCAAATACATATCAAATTGGTGAAGATGCTGCCACAGGTGCAAACGCATCAGCAATTGCTAGCGGTTGTACGTCTTATTCTCAAGCTGGTCACGCTGCTGTTATTGGTGGTGGTGTAACAGAGTGGGTTGGTGATAATATGACATTCACGGGTGGCTCTAATTCTAGTGCCGGTCAAGGGTGTGTGTTCAAGGATAGCACTAACTTCCGGTTAATGCGTTCAACAGTTCACGGTGGATATAACTCCGGCTTGTATTTTAAGGCGGCTTACAATGGTCTTGTAGTTGATTGTGCTGTTTACAACAAATACGCAACATCTTCTGCACTCCGCACAGGGCTGAACTCAGAGGACAACTCCAAAGCACACGATGTAACAGCAAGGCAGTGTTTCTTCTACGCACGTGCCGGTAAGGTTATCGACTGGTCATCTGCTGGTGATACTGGCGGCAGTGTGTTCGATCAGAACGTGTATTATATCACAGGAACTGCAACCCTTGGCGATATTGGTGCATCCTCAGTTACCACTTTAGCTGGATTACAAACTGCTTGGAGTGGATATAGTGTCCCGCAAAATGACGGAAGGTCAAGACTTGGCATAAAGTCATTAGTGCATTGTGGGGATATT
>Ga0255090_1000349_pt1 | contig 15213 bp, 20 predicted proteins | sample Colum_Yuk_RepA_8_2_FD_188444 | JGI IMG/M metagenome (GOLD analysis project Ga0255090, IMG submission 188444) | Freshwater microbial communities from Columbia River, Oregon, United States - Colum_Yuk_RepA_8d | ecosystem: Environmental > Aquatic > Freshwater > River | place: USA: Oregon...
TGTGATTTGTTTGTCAGTCAAAGTTCCCCACTTTTGGAACTTCTCGGCGATGTCCTTTACGAACTTACTTTCCCCTGTGTACTCCACGATACGTTTGAGTTCGGGACGCTCATCTACAGTAATCTTTGTTGGTTGACTGTTGAGACATTTTTCTGCTGCTTCCATTTGTTTTGGTGTTAAACGTCCCCATTGATTAAGGGAATCTTTCATTTTGTTGATAAAACTGTTGTTTCCTTGGTAGTTACGAACTTTCTCGGTGATTTTGATGGTGTCTGTCATGGTTGTTGTTATTTGTTATACAAAGATACAAATAAACTTCATTCCCACAAGCAAAAAAGAAAAAAATCCCCTCTTTTTTTTCAGAGGGGATTCTAACTCTTAGTTTTGAGCGAAGGCTTTGTCAGCCCAAGTTTTAGCTCCCATGAAATCCCAAATGTTCATGTCACACATGTTGGGGAAACTACTTCTCATGTCACCAACGGTCAACACATCCAAGAAACCTTTATCGATTCCGTGCCACTTGTTTCCTTTAGTTGTGAAAACATTGTGCCATAATTCCATTCCGTTGTCGTAAGTCACCTTAACTTGTACGTTCACCAAAGAGTTTTTCTTGTACCCTGCGATAACAGACTGAGCGGTGCCTTTGGTGTCGTGGATGACGAGGAAACCCGCTCTACACTTAACAACGATACGGAATTCATATTCAGCGTTCACGTCTTTGATATGGTTAGAGACAGTAACAGACAGACGTTTGCCGTTAGTGGTAGTGTCAAAGGAGCCGTAGAATACGTCTCCTGCCATTGTTCCTTCAGTAACTTTGATGATTGATTGGGTCGGGGTAGAGATTGTGTTTGTCATAGTAGTGGTTTTTTTTAACACTACAAAGATACGCGCAAAATCCGAACTGCCAAACTTTTTTTTAAATTCTACAAGAACCGTCACAAGTTTGTCCAACACCATCAACATAACCCCTTCTTATATCAACGTGTGTGTTTTTGGTATAACTTGTTTTTTTACCACAAATAACACAACTATCATACTCATCGTCAGAACGTTCTTCAATACCAACAACATGTCCGTAATCGTCAACAACTAACTTGACATGTTCATCAGAATTTTTTACAAGGTTATTAATCTCATTCCAATACTTTTCTCTAACGTATTTTCCGAGTTCCAAATCATTTGGTCTTTCCAAAATTTCACGGGTTGCGATTTTTATTTCCATTTTTATTTTAATAATACATACCAAATGTTGAAAAAAAATACTATCAATTCAATTTTACGGTATTTATAATAAAAGTCAGATTGTGACCAACGAGAAAATTTATCAATTAGTTTTAAAATACTCTTACTTGTTTGACCAAACACCAAACATACTTGACCTTATTACCGTACAAATTAATAAATTGTGGGATTGGGAGTATGGCGGAAGATTTAGGAAATTTACAAATGATGATGATTCCAAATTTGCAATTATGTTATATCTACATAGAAAAGGATATTCCTATGACCAAATTATAAATAAAATTAAAAACAGTACCGCAATAATCCTTGGTTACGACAACGAAGAACGTGTTTTAGAAGCGTGTGGTGAATGTGATGGAAGTAGTCGTGAGGATTGTACAATGTGTGATGGTAGTGGAAAAGTTGAATGTAATGATTGTGATGGAACAGGAGAAGTGTCGGGTGAACCTTGCGACTCGTGTCAAGGCGGAGGTGGATTTGATTGTGATGGATGTGATGGAGACGGTTATATTGAATGTCGTGAATGTGATGGTGATGGTGATGTCGAAAATCCGGACAAAACTAAATTTACGACAGTTACTTATCTAACCTTTAATCCTGTGGTTGCCAACTATTTTAGAGAAAATTTGAATGGTAGTATTCCCGAAATTCCAAACTCAACTTTTGATAAATTACATAAATTGGATGAAAGTGATTTTGAAGTTGAATTAAAAAGTAATTATAAAAGGGTGTCCAATTATGTTATTGAGGTAACTTCAGACCCTGAGGAATTAATTGAATTTATTTCGGACGCAAAAAACCAAATTGAAAATAACTACTTATGGACTTTAACGGAATAGTAAAATTTTTAAAATCCCGAGGTGGATACCCTAACCCAAATATGAATTTATATTTGGAGATGTTTGACATGACTCAATCAGAGTTTCTCATGTCCATGCACAAATCTTTAGGTGAAGAAGGTACCAAAACATTATTAACTAAATCAATCAAAAAATTGACTAAAGATGGACCATTTAAAATTGAAATAGACAGTTTAGAAGTTGGGTCATACGTTGAGTTAGATTTTAAAAATTCATCTGTTTATGTTGAAGAGATTGATGATGAAAGATATGCCACAGTATTAATAGAAAATTGGGACATACCAAATTCAAGTATAATTTACTCACATATAAATGACGATGGGGAACAAGAGATAAAATATTTTGACATTGACGGTTTATTAGATTTTTTATGGGATGAAAACCCCTACGACTACTCCGATGCATTAAATGAATGGATATCATTTATAGCAAAACAGATTGGTTCATATATGGGAACCCCAATAGGATTGGCTGATAGAGCAAATAGAGCAAAAGAATAAAAAAGGTCAGCCGAAACTGACCTTTTCTTTTGGGACTGACTGAATGACAGTCAATCACTCCACCACCTGACATTATGTCAGGAAATTATTTGGTAACTAAAGCTTCTACCTTAGATTTCATATGTTCTGACAAACTAAATTCACCAATTGTTGGTGTAACCAAGGAAGTCAAAACAATAGAATCAACCAAATACTTGTAAGGAATGTGAACCAAGAAGTCGGTACCATTGAAGAAATCTAAATCTCCTTTGAGTTCCAAACAACCGTGAACCATCTTCAAAAACAACTTAAACTGAACACCATCAACGAAGGTTTCGTTCAAAAGGGTTCCGAACTTCTCGTTCTCAATCCGAATATTGTATGTGAAATTTATTTTCATATCTGTTATTTAACACTACAAATATAAAAAGAACTTTCCATATAAACAAAAAAACCCGAAGATTTTTTTCTTCGGGTTTTGGCACTTAGGTTGAGAATATACCTTTGATTGAGAATCTTTAGGAACATTATTGTTTCTTTCCGTTTCCACTATCTTTTGAATAGTAATTCTCAGTGACGGTTCCTTAGGGGTACCACTCCTTGAGTTGTAGCTTACTCTCTTTTTACTTATTACTCTCCGAGGTTGGCCACCCCAGTGAATCCTTGCGGGATTAGAGAACGTTCTCAAGAATCGTGTGGGTCTTGGGAACCCACAACGGCAATGAACATCTCATTACTATGTAGTCACCTTTCACCTACAACTGACGGACACTTTTCCTTTGTCTTTTAGTATTTGCATACTTTCAAAATGCAAAGTTTGTGGTTTGTGGATGGATGAAAGTAGTGGTCCGCCGACCAGCCAAGCCATCTTTTGAACGACTCGATACTATACTACTCTCTGAGATATCCCTACCTCAACACTTCAAGACTACTTCGTGACTTATGTCTTGGTAGACAATGGTCAAGGATGATTTCGGCACCACCCGTTTGTCATCATACCTTTCGGTTTTAAGTATCCTTTGATATTGAATCCCGCAGTTATAAGGTTGGATTACCTTATTTCCCACAACAATTCTACGAGTTATTCTTATTGTTCTTCCGAACTCAACTCAACGACCCACATCGCTGAGTCATATTTCCATTTCATCTACAGTGTCACCCTCGATTACTCAGGACCTATGATATCCCGCTTGCCTACTCAAGTTAATAAAACCAAAGTTTTAAAAACCGCAATCTCTTTCAACCTTGAGAGACCACTTTATCCCACTTTCGTGGTTTATTTATCGACCATAGGCGGCCGATTATCTTTTTTCAGTTTGTTACTCAAAATCAACCCAAGGGTCTCATTATCAAACATCCTGACGGATAAATTCGTTATGTTAAAGAACGTATCAGAAACTTACTCTATAAACTACGGATGGTGAGATTTTAATTCCGTGTTCCTGAATTGTTATACAAATATAAGTGTACTTTTTTGATTTTCCAAATCTTTTGTAAACTTTTTTTGTTTAGTAGCGGGAGAGGGAATCGAACCCCCGACCTCAAGGTTATGAGCCTTGCGAGCTACCGCTGCTACTATCCCGCGATTTATTTTTAAGAACGTTCCCCAAAAAAAGTCCCACAACTTATTGTATTCTCTCGAACACTCGTTGTAGGACTGTGAACCGAGGATTTAACTCCTCTTCTTCCGAGTGTCTCACAAAGATAAAACAATTTTTTCAAATTGTCAAAGGGGTTAAGTGAAACTTTTTGTGGGGTGTCTCTACCTTTCGGTGGAGATTATAAATATAGACATACTATTGAAAAGTTCAATCTTTTTCAAAAATATTTTGTAAAATTGTTTTCAAATACACTCCTGTATCCATATTATTAACTTTGTCCGACCCAAAATACCCACATTCAGTGTGTTCATGTCCATCTTGAGCGGTTTCAAGGTTAGGGTACATATACTCATGGGTATTCAATAAATAAACATACATCATACCTTTTATACTATCGTCAGTCTTTTTCTTTTTTGGTAGTATACCCACAAAATCTAAATCATAATTATCTATGTTGATATCGGTCTCTTCATAAAACTCTCTGTATGCAGCTTCTTTAGTTGATTCATCTTTTTCAACGTGTCCTGAAGGAATAGACCACATATTAGGGTAAGATGACTTACCGTTTCTTTTGCACAATAAGCATTCACCGTTAACTTTAACGACCACACCGCTCAACCTTTTATAATTTTCCATATTTATAAATAATCATGAAAGTTAAAATAAACGATAACACCTTTAATGTAAAGGTTATGGACGATTACCGTAAACGTGCTGAGGGTATGATGAACAAAACTTTTAACGAATATTTTAACGGTATGTTGTTTTTTATGACCGACCACACCAATTGTTTTTGGATGAATAATTGTATAATACCTTTAGATATTATCTACATTGACAACCAAATCATATCAAAGGTTCACCACAATTGCCCACCATGTGTTGATGAAGATTGTGAGAGTTACTGTGGTAGAGGTTATATTATATTGGAAATTGAAGGTGGTACTTGTAAAAGTTTTAATATTAAAAAAGGAGATTCTGTTAAGTTTCTCGTTGATTAATTTTCCTTTTTACTTTCCTGAATTTTTTCCTTTAAGACTTTAAAGAACTCTTGTCCAATCATTTTAACAAATTTGATGTATGGAGCATCATCTCTTTCAGGGTCATATTTATATGGTCCTGAGGATGGTCTTTTAGCTCTACCCAAATAATTAAGTCCTGAAATGTTGGTAATACATTTGTGTCCACCTGAATTGGCTTGAATCAAATCCCAAGCATTTACACCAATCTTATCCAACAACTCCATTTCAGGTTCAGTTAACTTTGAGAATGGTTTGTCAATAATTGTTTTTAAACTATCTAATATTTGTTCTCCGCTATCCATCATCATAATCTTACCACCATAAATGGCATCAAAATCTTTGAATGTGAATCCAACCGATTCTGCACCCATTCCTGATTCTGCAATGTATTTGATTGTTGATAATGGAATTGTTCTATCTTGAAGTTGTGCCTTCCACTTATTTAAAACCTCATCTTTAACTTCTCCAAGATTCACACCTTTGAGCTCTCTATCTTTTTTGAATGGGTTACAAGATGCTTGTACCAAACCTAAAGGCCACATGATAATCAAAAAGTCCGCATCGGGATTATTTCTAAACGGCGTATATCTATCGTAAGAACCAGTACCTTTTAAAGTACCCATACCATACTGAAGGATGATTCCATCATCAGCTTTCACATTTCGGTGATTTGCCATTGAGTCCATATAGTCTTTGGCGTTTCTTTGGAGTTTTTCTGGTGTCTCACGAGTGTTCTCACTCATCCAAGTCTTTATGTTATTAAGAATTGAATAAAGTGATGGCTCAGAGTCCATCACCAAACTCTCTAAGAAACCTTTTTTGTTTTTAAACGCCAAGAGTAATTTGTTAGTCACTAACCCTAACAACATTTTGTTTCTCGCCAAACCTTTTTCTTTGTCTAATCTAAATAAAAAGTTAACAACTTCTTTGGTTGTTAAGTCATGTTTTGCAAAATCAGCAGAGTCAACTGTAGAAATCAACAGAATGTCTGAACTTGGGAATAATTCTTTTGGTGAGATTATTTGAGAAATAGTCTCAACATTTGAACGGGCTTGTCTAAATGATTTTGACGCATCTTTTTCAGCACCTACTTGAGTATCGTGGTGGTCTGTGTGAATAACAAACATCGGTTTACCGTGAGCAAAGTCTACTAACACAGGCATTACATCACCACTAGCATCAGGTTTCTTTACCGCAAACTCTTTCTCACCATATTGGATAACCTCAGAATCTACAACATCAATACCATTGTCTTCAAGGTATTTCTTCATTGCAATTGCCGTGGTAACACCATCTAAATCTTGGTGAAAATATATTTTAGCCTTTGGGTACCTTTTTGCCAAAGCATTAATATCACGTAAACCCGATTCTTTAATAATTTTTTTCATCAATCCCAACCAAAGTAATGTGTAATTTTATCAAATAAATCACCGTACTCAGAAATACACTCTTTGAATATTACTTTATCTTTATCAGGCATTGCATCCATGGTATCTTCACCCCACACACCATCAACAGGATAAACATTAATCATTGATTGGTATTTGACAATCGCCTGAGCACTTTTTGATTTTGGGTAGTTACCGATTGAACCGTCAATTTTTAACGGTTGACCGGCATCATCTTTAACACCTTTTTTATTTAAAAAACATTGAATCGCACAATTGTAATTGTATCTCTCAATAGTTGTCATACCACTATTCAAATCTTCTTTCAAATATTGTCTTGAAGTTGCATCAATGTGCATCCCAAGAATTCTACTCTTTTCTTCCTCTGTTATTACAAACTTTTTCATATTAATATTTTAGTGTTAATAAATATTTTAATTTGTTAACTAATCTTAACATCTCATCTCTAAGATTTAATAAATCAGTATCAAGTTTTGGGTTCAAACCTTCAGTCATTGAAAATAAAAACTCACATATTCCATCAATGAAATTTTGCATTGATAATTTATTTATATCTTGAAACATTATTGAAAATTCTGCAGGAAACTCAGGTCTCCCATATTTTCCCATCATGGCTTCAACAAAGTCATCAATCAAAACACCTAAACCTTCGTAGATGTCTCCGTATGCTTTATGTTTAGCATCAAACGTAGTTTGCCAATGTAAAAATCTAAATTGATTTTGAACTTGGACTAATTTTAAAATATATTCTTCTTTCATTATACTGGACTCATTAATCTTGTTAATGCTGACGTAATCGGCGACATGGATATTTTTTCACCCACAGCAACTAAACTCTGTGGTGATACTTGAGTTGTTGTAGTTCCACCCAACTCAGTTTTTAAGGCTTCTTGACCCTCAGGAGTTGATTCATACTGTTTCATTGCCGCTAACATCTGTTCCTCACCCATCATACCTGAAAGTTCTTCAGGTCCAACAAAATTTCCAACACCCAATTTATCTAAAAACCCAAGATAGAATTTTGTTTGACCCATTAGTACTCTTGTTCTTAAAGAACTTTTCCCAAACAGGTCAGAAAATCTACCTAAACCAAGACCACCCCCATAAAGGAATCTTTGGAGAATATTTGGTTTACCTAATATTGCTGGGTCCATAAACTTTTCTCTTTTTAAAGCTGTTTCCAAACCTTGAACCAATTTCATTTGTTCTTGTGGTGTTTTATTTACCATTAAACGTCTAACACCCATGGACCTTCTTGACGCACTACTGAATAAGTTTACCCAACTCTGAAGAGCCTTTTTAAATCCTGTTAATAATCCTCCCATATTTGGAATTCTATCAATTACTGTGTCAACTCTTGAAGTCCAATTTTGAGCGGTTTTAAATAATGTGTTTGCAGGTCCTTCAACTTTTTCTAACATCTTAAGATTCTTAAGAGCCAATTCAGTATTACCAGCATTAATGGCTTTTTCAGCATTTCTAAGGTACTTAGTCCCTTGACTTCCGGCTTTCATGGTCCCTATAGCAGTTTTACCAACCACATCACCAATATATGGTACTGCGGATATTAAAGACAAAAACGCAAATAGGGTGTCACCTTGTTTATAATAAGAAACAGCGTTTGCAAAGTCTGCAATACCTGTTGGGTCAACAATACCAACAACATCCAAAACAGTATTCAACCAATAAGCTTCATTAAGGTTTTGTTTCAACCCTTCAAGTTGATTTTCAGTTATCAAAATTTGACTCATGATTTTTTAAATAAAAATATCTACTTATAAATACTATGATACAACTTAATATAAAGGTTGGTGACACAATTTTGATAGGTAGATTCAAAAATAAAAAGGTGATAGTAAAAACTATCACCCTTGACCAACATGGTTTACCATTAGTGAACGGCAAACCAATTTGTAATTTTCGTTACTCAAAAGAGTAGAACCGTTGGATTAAACCACCTCAATTGGTTTTTCAGGAAATTCTAAAACCTGTTGTCTTTTTTGTTGAACAAAGAATCCAACTCTTTCCTTTGCCACTTTGGAGTAGTTAGAACTGATTTCAATACCAATCCAACGACGGTCCAAAGTCTCTGCCGCAACCATAGTTGTACCTGAACCAGCAAACGGGTCAAGGACAATATCATTTTTATATGTGAGAATCTTAATTGCCTTGGTTGGGATATCCATTGAGAAGGTCGCCTTTGTCAATGAACGAGTATCGGCAAAATAATTCCACTGTCCAAATACCAAATCAATAAACTCACGTTTCTGTTGTTCGGTGTACATCATCTTAGGTCTCATGTTACCGTCTTTACCTTCAACCTCACCCATCTCACCAACCCATTCAGGTTGTCCTTTAACAATCTTAATATGTTTTTTCTTATACGCCAAGATAACACACTCCTTTGGATTATAGATGTAAGGTGCCGAGGGACTCATCCATGACCCCCAAGCTGTGGTACGACTTCTGTGTGGTGATTCTTCTTCAAGGTCCACAACTCCGAAGAACTTGTAACCAATTTGTTTCATAATTTGCCATACCTCACTTAACATGAAGATTCTTCCACCCTTGGCTTGTCGGTTAATCTCATACGGGATATTCAAAGCAATCCTACCGTCATCTTTCAACACACGGTATGCTTGTTCCATCCAGGAATATGTAAATTTAACATATTCCTCCCAAACCATATCATCATCGTAAACATCATATTCAATCCCAACACCATATGGTGGTGATGTCACAATCAAATCTACAGACCCTTCTTCCATGGTCTTCATCACTTCAATACAATCTCCGTTTACTATTTTTCCTAAATAATTTTCTGTCATTTTAATATATTATTACCTTAATTAGCATTTTCTACGTTATCAATCTTTCTTTGAAGATACCAAAGAGCTTTTTTTAAGTCTTGTAATTCTTTATCACTACCTTTTTTACCAGCCCTTGAGATATACTTTATCGTATTCCCAAGATGGAAGTCAAGTTCCCAAGCCTCAATTACTTTGATGGCCTCATACATATTATCCTCACCCCCATAATGAACGGGGTGGTTTACCATTTCATTTAATGACATACTATCTTAAAGTGATATAATAATTTTTGAGTTTAATTGATTTTTTGTATCCGTTCCTAACAGAAAATAAAGGATTCTTAGTCCAACATATTTTACATGAAAAGATTTCCATCCACCCATTTTCTTCTGACCTAACCAAAGAAAAGATATACCTCTTCCCCCAAGTCAAATGAATCTCGTTGATGAATTTATTCTTGAGTCGATATAGTTTTAATGGCATAATATTTTGACGACAATGGAGATTCTATTATCAAACCTTCTTCAACAAGGTCATCCAATTCTTTTTGTGTTGTCTCTAAATCTTCCTTCAAAATGTATTTTGAAATGTAGGAGATGTGTAGGGGTTGACGTAGTTTAGAGAGTAAACTACTTAGTTTTTTTCCTTCCATAAGATTTCTTCTCTACTTCATTTGATTTCTTTTTCTTGGTGTCTTCTTTGTGAATTACTTCCTTTTCACCGGTAGACCCCTTGAACTCTGATTTTGGAATGAAGGTCCAATAACCTGTGGACACTCTTTGGTCAGCATCTTTGTCAGATACACGAAGCATATGACCGAGAGCATACCTTCCGAATTGTTTTTTTGTTTTAATACATTTCATAGAAATAAATTTTGGTTTTGTTTTTTAAGTGTGGAAAAGATTTGGGATTCATCATGACCCTGTTGAAATAAATTAAAAACATCAGATGATATGGTATCCATAAAAATAAAAGCATCCACCCTCGGAGAGAACAGAGTCTTCAAATCGTAATTTTCCAAATAAACTTTTACCTTCTTTTGGTCTACAAATCGTTTTGTGAATCCCATGAGACAAAATTAGGAAATAATTTTTAAACTGTCAAACGATTCCCAATCTTCTTTTGGGACACTTTGAAGGATATATGCCAATAGTTTTCTCTTTAACATCGGAACCAAAGTCTGTTCAAATGGAAAGTTCTCATTGGTGTCTACCTCAAATATCGGTAACTTGGTGAAATCTACCAAGTCCTTCCACGATGTTGCATCTTTAACTAACGTGGTAACTCGTTGACCCTGGGGGTCACCACTCCATACCATATCAAAATAAATCTTGGCATCTGATTTGGTTCTTTTCATCTTTCTGATTGAATACTCCCACAAAAATATTTGTTTCTTACTTTTGTTGGGGTAATAGATGTATCCGTGACCAAACCCCATATTGTCTTTGTTTTTCTTTAGATTGATAGCTGTTGATTCATATACTATGGACCAAATGGACTTTCCAATATTAAAAGTGTCCATCAATCTGTTACCAGAAAAAACCAATGTCTTTTCTAACTCACTGAAATCACTGTCTTGTAGTTCGGGTAACTTAAGTGGTTGAAGTTCTTTCAAGAGAATCTCATCATCACAAGATTCAAATTTCTTTTTTGTTTGTAATAATCTTTTTTCTTTAACTAAAGATTGAACATTCGCTAAGTGAAGTGCCAACTCAACAAAATCAGGATAAATTTTAAACTCGTCAAAATTTTCCTCACACTTTTGAATGTAATTAAGTAAGGTATATTTGTTATACTCAAAATCTATTGGTTGCGAAAGCATCCAATCAGGATTTAATTTAAATGATTTTTTCTTCCTCGCCATTTACATAAGAATAAAACACCATTTTATTTATTCAACTCTTATGATAAAATAAAGAACACCCTCTACTTTTTGTTCATCAACTTTGCCATCATAATGAGACATTATCTCATAACCATCACTATCAATCCACCCTTCAATCAACTCATCTTCATTAATAAAGTTTGAAAGTTCTAAATCCCACTCCTGAATAAAACTTAAACTATCGTCCATAACATTATTTACCCTATCCTCAATCGTTTGGGTAAGTAAATCATCAGGATAATCACCTTCAGGATTTTCTTCTATTTCTTCTATCTTTTGCTCAAACTCATAGATGGCATTATTTTCCAATTGGGATATTTTATTTTCAAATACCCCACGTAATTCTTTTGGCGACTTTTCCATTAATTGTTGTAAATTAACAATCTCACCCCTAACTTTTTCAATCTGATAATTTAAATACTTTATTTCATTATCTTGAACATATGAAGTTTCTCTCTGTGACTCGTCCAACCAACTTTCAGGGTCTTGGTAAATCAAATCATTGTACATGTCCTCAGCATATCTTTGAACACTATCATCATCAATATAATTTTCAAGAAAACTTTTTGAGAAAAAATTTATACCCTCACTTTCAATAATTTGTTTGGCGTATTCCTCAGCAGACCACTTTAATTCTCTTTCATTACCTATCGCATATTGGCTATTGTCCCATGAAGTTTCAAAAATTTCCATATTACTATAGAATTCTTCATTTTTTGGGATAATATCGTACACATCGTGATAATCATCAAACTCAGATAACTCTTCATCAATTTGTTCTAACTGTTGTTGTAAACTAGTCTTTAACCCTTGAGAGTCATTCTGCATCTCATCTTCAATTTGACTTTTTCTTAACTCAAGTTGTTCTTTTCTTTCTTTACCTTGTTCATCCAACGCACTTATCTCATTACTATAGACCAAATGGTCAAATAAAGCGTGAGCCATTAGTCCTTCCTTGGGACAATCAGGTCCCAATTTCCAAAGTTCCTTCTCTCTTCTTAATTCCGCACTGATATTATTTACTTCTGAACTCATTACAATTGATAAATATTCAGAGATGTCTATATTTATAATCAATAAACCTTTAATTTAAATAAAGTCATGGGATGCGGTTGTAAGCAAAAAAACAACACTAACACAAATCAGATTCAAGCGCCAGTGGTTAAAACCCAGGCTCAACCTGTTAATGAAAACATCAAAGATGCCATTAAAAGAACAGTAGAAAAGTATTACGTGAAGAAATAAACTAATCTGAGATGTTTTTTAGTGAAGGGTGGAGAAATCTACCCTTTTTTTGTATTTATAAAAATATGGCACTTATCGATTTAGCAATTAAAGATTTCAACGAGGGTGATTACGACCTAATTGAAACAGCATTTAATGGGGATATATTCTCATTCTTTAATTATGCAGATAAAAGAGGTAAATTTGATGAAATTATTGCCGATGATTATAATCACAACGATTATGAAAACGATTACACTCTGTGGGTTTCTAATAATAAACCAGAAATTTTCCGTAAACTTATTGAAGACAAATTATCCGATGTAAAATACATTGATGGTAAATGGTATTTTATAACATCTGATAGGGGAGATTTATCCAAACTTTATTGTGATAGTAGAGATATTAGTCGTGAAACAATAGAATCTATATTGTCAGGTGAATATGATAGTTCTGATTATTGGGATTCAGGAATAGATGTCTATGACAACGTAATTGATGATTTAAATGACGAAAACAAACAAACTTTAATTGAAAGATTATTAGAGGAATTGAAAGATGAAAAAATTACACCGTCAACAGATTTATTAGAAGAAATTGCATCATCACAAGGTCATGATGAATATGTATCTTTAGATACTGAAACATTAAATAGAATAATAGATGATAAGGATTCCATAAAAGAAATCCTACCCGATGATTTAAACAGTGAGTTAGTAAGTTTATATTGGAGTGCATATAATGCAGCATATGAAGATGAACTCTACAAATCTATTTGGGGTGAACTTGATTCTATATTTGAAGGTGATGGTGAGTGGACTCAAACACCATCCCCTTTTGATAAAAATAAATTTACCGAAAAATTTGAAATACCTTTTATTGACTTAGTGTCAATTGTAAAAGATTATCTTGAGGATAATCTTGGACACATAGATAGAACCTTGGAGTATTGGGGTAACATCATTGATATGATAGATGATACTCACGATTGTTTAAGAGTTAGAGTCCCTGAATATGCAGATTGGACTGATACTAAAAAAAATATTAATTATCTTTACAACGATTACATTTCTTAAAGTAATCTTTTTTCTTTCGCCCTTACTACAAGTTTTTGAGCTCTGTCTTCAATTAAGTTAATAATAACTTCTTGCTCTTTTAAAGCTTCAATACACACGGCAATCATCTCTTTGTATTTCATGGTGTAGTGTTTTTCTTCACTACCGAATACAAGTTCAGGGAAATATGGTAAAACTTCTTGAGCAATAAAACCAATGTTTTTATGTCCAAGTTTTTCTTTATCATCCCAATTGTAATAGAATTCAACACCACGAATTTTAATTAAATTTTCAAGTGCAGATTCAATAGGTTCAATGTTTGTCTTTAATCTAATGTCGGATGGTCCTGTAGGTCCTGTAGCACCTTGAGCACCTTGTGGTCCTGTAGTTCCTGTCGCACCTTGAGCACCTTGAGCTCCAAAATTCGACCCTGCCTTTCCTTGAGCACCTGTAGCACCTTGAGCACCTCCTGCACCAGGTCCTTGAGCACCTTGTGAACCTTGAGCACCTGTAGGTGCGATACCTGGAAAACCTTGAGCACCTTGAGCACCCGCACCTTCAGAAGGAAAACCTTGAGCACCTTGTGAACCAACGGCACCTTGAGCACCTTGTCCTCCTTGTGGTCCTTGAGCACCTTGTGGTCCTTGAGTTCCTTGTCCTCCTGAAGCACCTCCACCACCAACACCACCTTGTGAACCTTGTCCTCCTTGAGTACCCTGAGCACCTTGTCCTCCTTGAGAACCTTGTGAACCTATTCCTCCTTGAGTACCCTGAGCACCTTGTCCTCCCTGAGAACCTTGTGAACCTTGTCCTCCTTGAGAACCTTGTGAACCTTGAGCACCTGTAGAGCCACCTCCACCTTGCGAACCTTGTCCTCCCTGAGCTCCTTGTGAACCTGTGGCACCTCCACCACCAGTTCCACCTTGTGAACCTTGTCCTCCCTGAGTACCTTGTGAACCTGTTGCACCTCCACCGCCGACACCACCTTGAGCACCTTGTCCTCCTGTTGGTCCTGTGTCACCTTTACCTCCTTGTGAACCTTGTCCTCCTTGTGAACCTTGTCCTCCTGTTGGTCCTGTGTCACCTTTACCTCCTTGTGAACCTTGTCCTCCTTGTGAACCTTGTCCTCCTGTAGACCCCTGAGCTCCTTGAGCACCTTGTCCTCCTTGTGAACCTTGAGCACCTTTACCACCTTGAGAACCTTGAGAACCTGTAGCACCTCCACCACCAGTTCCACCTTGAGAACCTTGTCCTCCTTGTGAACCTTGTGAACCTTGAGCACCTGTGGAACCACCTCCACCTTGAGAACCTTGTCCTCCTTGTGAACCTTGAGCACCAACACCACCTTGTGAACCTTGTCCTCCTTGAGCCCCTTGTCCTCCTTGAGAACCTACAGGACCTTGAGCCCCTTGTCCTCCTTGAGAACCTTGAGCACCCTGACTACCAACAGCACCTAACGAACCTTGAGCTCCCTGTCCACCCTGAGTGCCTTGGAAACCTTGACCTCCTTGAGCCCCTTGATTACCTGTTGCTCCTTGTGAACCGACCGCTCCTTGCGAACCTTGTCCTCCTTGTGAACCTTGTGAACCGACCGCTCCTTGCGAACCTTGTCCTCCTTGCGAA
>Ga0255090_1000356_pt1 | contig 14980 bp, 17 predicted proteins | sample Colum_Yuk_RepA_8_2_FD_188444 | JGI IMG/M metagenome (GOLD analysis project Ga0255090, IMG submission 188444) | Freshwater microbial communities from Columbia River, Oregon, United States - Colum_Yuk_RepA_8d | ecosystem: Environmental > Aquatic > Freshwater > River | place: USA: Oregon...
TGCCGGTATCACCACTATCACTACTGGCGGAACCACCACCCTCACTATCGCCCCGTCCGTGTCTGGCACTGGCTATGAATTGAAGGGACTTAGCGCCAACCTGTCGGCTGCTAATGATGCTGCTGTTGAAGAATGGGCCGACACTATCACTGCTGTTCAGAATATCAATGACACATGGTTCATGCTGTCTACTGAATCTCACGTTGATGCTGACGTTCTTGATATTGCTGCTGCTGTTGAAGTGCTGGAAAAGATGTATGTGTTCTCTAGCCAAGCTAGTGCTGTGAAGACTTCTTCTACGTCTGATATTTTCAGCCAAGTGAAGGCTCTGAACTACGACAATACGTTCTACATCTGGAATGCCTCTGCCGACACCAACTTCATTGAATGTGCTTGGGTTGGTTACTTTGCTCCGGCTCAACCCGGCTCTAACCATTGGTGCTACAAGACGCTTTCTGGTGTTGTTGCTGATACGCTTTCTTCGTCTGAAGCCAACTACATCAAGAACAAGAATGGCTCCACGTATGAAGCTTCTATCGGTGGGCGTGATGTTGTGATTGGTGGCAAGGTTGCATCCTCTGAATGGGTGGATGTGATGATTTTCGTATTTTGGTTGAAGGCACGTATCCAAGAAGGTATTTGGTTCCAACAGATTAACAGCAAGAAGATTAGCTACACTAGCAAGGGTACTGCTGTTATTGAAGCTGAGATTCGTCGCGCTCTGGCAGAGGGTGTACAAGTTGGTGGCTTGGCTGATTCCCCTGCTCCGATTGTTTCTGTACCGAACGTGCTGAACATCACTGCCGCTGTCCGCGCTACTCGTGTATTGCCGGATGTTACGTTCACTGCTCGTCTGGCAGGTGCTATCCTCTATGTGGATGGTATTACTGGCACTGTGACGGCTTAATAGGAGAATATAATAAATGGCTTCTACTCGTACTTCTACATATTCTCCGTCTGATGTTAATGTGGTTATCTCTCAAGAATCTACCGGCCTGATTCATGTCATTGCCGGTTATGCTGAAGATAGTCACATTAATGTTGAACGTGACAGTGAAACCTATGAACACGTTACTGGTGTTGATAACATTGCTACTCGTGTCTACAAGGCTAACACCTCCGGTAAGGTTACTGTTTCCTTGGGTCAAGGTAGTGCTTCCAATGACATCCTCACCCTGCTGTACGCTAATGACCGCGCAAGCAAGAACAGCGATGGCTTGTTCAGCCTCACTGTTAAGGATGGCTCTGGTCGTTCTGTTGCCTTTGCTCAAGAAGCATACATCGGCGTTGTTCCTAACAGCCAATACGGTAACAGCTTGAACAACCGTGATTGGGTTTTCCATTGCACCCAGATGGAAGATATTATCGCTGGTAACTCTCTCATCTCTGCCGAAGATGTTGCTGCTATTCAACTGCTTGGTGGGACTGTTCCTACTGAATGGCAGGCTTGATAGCTTCTAGGGAATAATAATACAGGGCAAGGATGCCCTCTCTTTAATCAGGAGAACAAGAGTGTACACATATTCCCCTAGCGATGTTGGAATAACATTTGCTGGAATCAATATATCTGGTTTCAGTGCCGATAATGTTGTGCGTATCAATCGTGTTGACCCGCTTTATACAAGCAAAAGGGCGATGGATGGAACTGTATCCATAACACAACAACGATACAGCACATGGAAAGTGGATGTGTTTCTCGAACAATCCAGTGAAAGTAATGATTTCCTTTCTGGTGTTCAAAAGCTATTATTTAGTACAAACATCAGTGCAATGCAATATCTTCCCTTAATTGTCAAAGACAATAGTGGAACGACAATGTTCTTTGCTAAGGATGTATGGATTGAAACACTGCCTGAACTTGAGTTTGGACAATCACTTGCTACAAGACAATGGACATTCATGTGTAATGATGTGGAATGTTTAATCGGCGGGAATGCCGAAGATTTATCTGGTATTACAGAGGCTCTTGCAATTGCTTCAGCAATGCAATCAGCTTTTAATATCAGTCGTAATTATGTGGATGCTGCAATCAGGGTGATAAAATGACTTCAGTAGTTTATGACCCGTCACAGAATGAAGTGAGAATTGCTGGCTACGTCTTAACAGGCGTTACATCCATTAGAGTGAATCGTGGGACAGACTCTTTCAAGAACATTGATGGAATCGACCCTGTGTATTCTGCAAGAGTGAAACAATTCACTCGCCCCTTTCGCCTAACTGTCAAACTTCTGCAAACAAGCATTTCAAATGCTATCTTGCAAGACCTATACGCTTCGTCCGAAGTAAACGCCAACTCATTCTTTCGAGTTGAAGTTAGTGGTGCAAATGCCACCGACATGCAAAAACCAAATATATCATCAACAGGGTATATTATGTCTGCACCAGATTTGGTCAGGGATAATGACACAACAGAAACAGAATGGAGTTTTGTAGTTAATGCACTACAATTCACTGCTCTGACAGATTTGTTGTACTAACAATTTAACGAGGTAAATGAGAATGGCTCTTGAACAAGTAGATGTTCATCTGGGTGGCGTTGACTATAAGATTACACCTTTTGTTGCGACGAAAGGGTTGGTAATTGAAGTGAAGCTGGTGAAGTTGCTTGGCCCTGCATTCATGGAATTGCAGAAGGCTGCACAAGGCGATGGTAGCGAAGATGCTGTCCTTGGTGAAGCAATTAATGTGTTGATTGGACAAATGGATAAAGTGGACGTTGTTGCACTGATTAAAGAATTGGTGAGTAACGTTACTAAGGGGACAATGGCTATCAACTTCGATCAGGAGTTTGCACAGCGTTATGGTGTGCTGTTTGACTTGATTAAGGAAGTGTTGAAAGTTAATTTCTCTGATGTTTTTTCAAAGCTAGGTTTAGGCATCGGGGCTTAAACTCTAGCGAATCTGATATTGATTCAGGTACTAAACGTCTGTACAAAGAGATTGAAGAAAGGTTTACAGTTGATGTTCGTATTCTCAATCTCTTGTCTGCTGAAGAAGGATACTGTACGTATCACGAATTGCAGACAGTGTATAGCGTTCCCGACTTCTATGACATGCTGGAAATGATGGATGTTAATGCTGCATTGAGAGATGATAGCAGGCGAAGAAGCCAAAAAGAACAAAAATAACGGGAGAATAAGGCATGGAACTGGCAAAGCTATTTGCTACTGTAGGTTTTAAAGTAGACAAGGAAGGGTTGACAGCGTTCCGTGCTGAGATTGCTGATTTAAAAGTACAACTGAAAGAAGCAGCAATACAGACAGGGAAGTTGAAGAATCAACTGACAGGGTTGACTGCACAATTCAAATCATTCCAGAAGATTACGGACACCAAGGGTGTTACGAAGTGGATGGAAGGGATTGAGAAAAGTGTTGTACACCTCAACAACATGCAAGTTGCTGTTAGTGGGCAAGCTCAGAAGTCTGAGATGTGGGCTGATAGGTTCTCTGCTTCCATATTCAAACTTCATCAAGCTATCACTGGTAGAAAGAATGAAGTGGCTGAGTATGCACAAGCGATTATGTTGCTTGCTGCTAACTTTGAAAGACTGAAGGCTGCTACGGCGGGGATTGGTAGATTCCGTCAAGTTCCTCGTAGTGCTATCAGTGCCGGTGAAAGTGGATATGGTGGGGTTAGGGAAGGTGCTGGTAGGAGAGGTGGAAGTGGCAATGGCTACGAATCCAATCAATATGTAGGGTATTGGGGGAGGGCATCTGGTGTCGCTAAGTCCCCAATGGCTGCCATGTTGCGTCCCATGCTCCCTACTGGTATGGGCTTGTTTAATGCTGTTGCTGGCGGGTATGCAATCAAGGAGTTGATTAATACAGGTCGGGAAATGATGCAGATGGAGAGTATGCTAAAAGCTCTCTCCGGCGATGCTGAAACATTTAATAGCAATTTGAAGTTTGTAAAACAAACATCCGACGAATTGGGAATCTCGGTTCTGGACATGGGACGAAGCTACGCCAAGATATTCATGGCCGGTAAGGAACAGTTTGGAACAAAGGTGATGCAAGATAGCTTTAAGGGCGCTCAAAGTTATTTCCGCTTGTTGGGGATGAGTTCTGAAAAGATTAACCTTGCCAACAAAGCTATTGAACAGATGTTCAACAAACAACGTGTGATGTCAGAAGAATTGAAATCACAGTTAGGTGAACACGCTGCTGGCGTTATGGGTTACTTCGCTAAAGCTGCTGGTACGGATGTCACTGGCCTTGTGAAGCTGATGGAAGAAGGAAAGGTTGGTGCTGATGTAATTATCAAAGCATTAACAGCGATGGGTGAGTTTGCACGTTTGTCCCCCGAGTTCCAAAAGCAACTTAAAATGTCTGCTGCTGCACAAGAACGTTTCAACAATAAAATGCGAGAGTTTTCCCAAGTAATGATGGAAAGCGGCTTGGATGAATTGTTGACTGAAATGTTTGGTATACTGAACAAGATTGTCACCGTAATGACACCCCTGTTCAAAGGGTTGGTGTACGTTATTCAAGCAGTAAAGAAAGCAGTTAGCGCCCTATGGGACATGAAGGAAGTGTTGATTGTTCTTGGCCTAGGATTAGTGGCAGCAAACCTTACATCTATTGCAGCAGGTGTTCAATCTATCATAACAGTGATGCGTATCCTTGGGCCTTTGCTTGCAGGGGCTGCACTATCTGCCGGTGCATTATATGCAACACTTGCTGGTTTTGTATATGTATTTGCATCTATAGATGACTACATGAAAGGTGAGAGGAATTGGGTTTATGGGTTGCAGCTTATGCTAGAAATAGCTATGGCTAAGCTTGACCAGTTTCAATTGCGTGTACAAATCTGGTGGAAGCAGATGAAGGGGATGTGGGAGGGGTTTCAATTAGACCCATCTAAGTTCATTAAAGATAATGCTTTTGATATGTGGTATAAAAACCAAGACCCATTGACAAGGTGGATAGTTGATAAGGTTGGTGACATCAAGAAAGGGGGTATTACGTTCGGTGGTGATGCTGCATCACTCTACCCAACACCCCCCGCCGTGCAGCAAAACCGATATGCACCTAATATGCTCCCCAACAGTCCACTGGTTATTCACATTGACGCGAGCAAGGTGGCAGGCGCACAAAATGACCCTGAAAAGTTTGGTAAAGCTGTCGGTGGGGAAGTGGTGAGCGAATGGCAACGTGTAATGGGCGGGCTTGGTATTTACAAGTAAGCACAAGGGTAGGAGAACGATTATATGATTTATGTGCTAAAAACACAAAAGAACAATGATATTATCATGTTTGATACTATCACTTCGTTCTCCGAGTCTTATCAGGGGAGTGTAACATCCCACCCTGTTGAAGATGGAACCAAGATAAGTGACAACGTTGTAACTGAAAACGTAAGGATAAAGATTCAAGGGGTTGTAAGTGATTACAACTTCTGGAATCCTTTGAAAGACGCAGCTAATGCCTCTGTACCCCATTATAACATAGGTGATAGTAGATTTAGTTCAATGGGGAACATTGACACTAATGGTCGTGCAGTATTCTCTGATGAGCAAGTACCACAAGACTACACATCAAACAAAGATAATAGCTCTGTTAAGTCTGCGATGTTCACTGTCAGAGACAGGTTGATTCGCATTCAGCGAGAAAAAGAACTTATCACTGTCCTTGCTTACACATTAACTGGAAACGACAGCGAGATTACCCGGTATGAGAATTGTGTCATCACTGACTTGTCTTTCGATACTTCTCCTGATAGTGGGTATGCAATCTATCCAAACATCAGTATTGAACAAGTAACCACTGTCAAAGTAAAGACTCAATTTGCTAACGCACAACAAATAACAGAAGAAAAGGTTGCTAATCAAGCTAGTGGAGAAGATGGAAAAGGGAATAAGAAACCAGCTAAAGGCTCCGATTCTGCTGAAAAAGCAGCAGCTAAAAGAGATGATGCTTATACAAAAGTCGAGAGTCAACTCGAACTAGAGATGGAAAAGGCTAGGTGTCTTGAGCTTTGGAATAATATGCTAGCCTCTGGGCAAAAGTCTCCACCAATGTGCGCCATTCGTTTCAACCTTGTTGATAAAACTTCTGCACGCTCACTCTTTAATAATCCGGCGACACTATGACAACATTTGCGATTATACCTACATATGAGGGGACAGACTTCTCTTACTCAACTACCTTGGATAATAATGATGTTACCATCAGATTTATCTATAATACCAGAACCCTACACTATCACATAACCCTAACAACAAGAGATGGTAGTACGTTGCTTGAAGGGAGGAAGTTGATACATGATAATGCTATATCATCTTCGGAAATGTTTGAAGCGGGGATTACAGGTTATTTTAGGCTAATCCCTAAAAATGATCTTGTAATTGCAACTGAAGATACGTTGAGGAACCTTCCTAGTAATTACATCTTGGTCTACATTAGTTAAATAAAGAGGGTGAATATGCAAGTAGAAAATACTCAATGGGGTAGGGACTACCTGCTTACATTCAAAAACCCTGAGAATGGTGTCCTAACTTTTATTAAAGACCTTCGTATACAGTTTGATATTAGTTTATACGTGGACAATAGGACAAACACAAACAAAGGGAGTGTCTCAGTCTACAACTTAAAAGAAGAAACACTTTCCCTTATTAATACTCGCTTCGGTACACTTACACTTGATGCTGGATACGTTGGTAACATTAAGACAATCGTTACGGCAGATGTAATTAACATCAAGACAACTAAGCAGGGTGGGGATACGGTTACTATTTTTGAACTTGTTCCGGGATTTGTTAATACCGGGATTAAACGGGTAGGTGTAACATTCCCTGAAGATATATCTCTGAAGAGTGTTGTTGAGAGGGTTGCCTCTGAGTTACAGCTTTCTTTGTCAGATAAGTCCGTGGGCGATTGGACTAAAATTAAGTGTACATATGGATACACTGCAATGGGAACTGGTAAACAGGTGCTGGATGATCTTGCCAAAACTTATGCTATTGAATGGAACATTCAAAATACCACCTTGTCTATTAAAGATAGATATAGCACATCTGACTCTTACGAGAAGGCAATCATATTGAGTAAGGATAGTGGGCTGATTGACATTCCTTTTATGGACAGTGAGGAGATTAGTAAATCTGTTGGTCAAGCTCTTGACAAAGAAGATGAACTGTTTATTGAGCAAAAGAAACTCAAACCAAAGAAGGATGGTACACAAGCACTCTCGAAGAAATTCACAGTCGTCAGGTGGGGAGTACGGGCTAAAGCGTTACTTAATCCAGAAGTGAAGCCTAACAGTCTATTCAAAGTAGTGACAGATAATAAGACATTCGACAACTACTACAGAGTACGGACTGTTACGTTCCGAGGGGATAGTAGGGGTAGTGAATGGTACATGGAACTGTACGGTGATAGCGTTGAAGCAAATGAGATGAAGGGGTGAGAAATGGCAAGTGATATGACTATTGAAAGTGCCATGACAGCATTTCTTGAGTACCAGATGCGGAATATGTATACATCAATTCCGGCACAGGTTATTCAGGTACGAAGTGGTGAAGAATGTCGCGTAGATGTTAAGCCACTTATAAACATGGTATTTCCAAACTTTGAAGACATGGAGTGGGCTACAATTCCAAACGTCCCTGTTATGTATCCTGCTTCAAGGCAATCAGCATTCACCTTCCCTATTGAGGCGGGTGACTTTGTTTTGCTAGTATTCTCACAAAGCTGTATTGATGTATTCAAGGCTGGTGACGGGACAGCACAACCACCAAGCGACTATCGTACATTCAACATGAGAGATGCTGTAGCTATTCCCGGTATCTCTCCATTTGGTTTATCAATCAACAAACAAAGCAATCGCACCCTCCCACATTCAACACAAGATGCTGTTATTGTCCATAACATTGGAACAGCTACTGAATGTGAAATACGAATGAAACCTACAGGGGAGGTGAAGATTACGTCCCCTATAAAGATTGAAGCTATTGCCCCTATTGTGAACGTTACAGCCTCAACATCCGCTGCTGTGTCTGCCCCAATATCGACTGTCACTTCTTTAGTGTCTGCTGCAATTACTGCACCAATAGTAACGATCAATGCCACTACAAGTGTCGCTGTGACAACACCATCCTTTACTTGGGCTGGTAATACTGTTGCTGTCGTCTAAGGAGAATCAATGAATGGATATTAAATTAGATGACAATGGTGACATCACTCTCACAAGTGGTGAAAGCTCTGTAACAAGCATTGGCGCTGAAGATTTAGCACAACGTATTCGTATCCGGTTGAATACATTCCAAGGGGAATGGTTTATGGATAATACGTTAGGTGTGGATTGGTGGAATAGGGTTTTTGGTAAGAATCGTAGTAAGGCTGCTGTAGATGCTTTGCTGCAAGAACAGATTCTTAAAGAACCAGATGCTTTACAAATCCTTTCTTATTCTTCATCCATTTCAACAGACAGAAAGTTCTCTTGTTCTTTTAAAGTGAGGACAGAGAATGGGGCTATTACAGCAACACAAACATTCAATATCGTCCCTGCGGCATAAAGGAGAACTAAATAATGGCTGGACTTTCTAGCACAGGCTTTTCAGTAAAACGCCTGAACGACATCATTGCGGAACTGAAGGCTAAAGCAGAAAGCGAGTTTGCTTCTCTTGTTGAGCCGGGGGATATTGTCAACACCAGCGATACATCTGTTCTTGGTCGTTATATCAAGCTGTTTGCCGCCCCTATTGCTGATTTGTGGGAAGCTGCACAAGATGTATATTCTGCCTATGACATTAATGAAGCTACAGGGAATGCCCTAGAGAACATCACCTTGACAGGTGGTGTTGCTAGAAAGAGTGCTACAGCATCAACAGCGGAGCTTGTATGTTATGGCGACTACGGTACGGTTATTCCCGTTGATAGTAATGTTCGTTCTTCTTCTACGGGTAAAGTGTTTAGCACTGCCAGTGAAATCACTCTGGATGAAGGGTTGTGTGTGGCTGTACAGATTGCACCAGCGGTTGTTGCTAATTCTACGGCTTACAGCTTTACCTATCAGGTTTCTGGTATCAATGCTACTCCTGTTACTGTTTCTATCACTTCTGATTCTTCTGCTACTGAATCGGAGATTGTCAACGCTATAATCACTGAAGTTAATACTAACCATGATACATACTTGGTTGCTACACTTGTGGATAGCGAAGCACTGATTCAAGAAGTTAATCAAGGATACACTTGTACATTTGATGTTGGTACAGATTGGGACATCAGTAAGGTGAAGAAGAGTGTTAGTGCTACGTGTTCTGAAACTGGCCCTAACAGCCAAGCTGCTGACACAATCCAAAGTATTCAATCTCCTGTTATTGGCTGGAACACAGTTACCAACCCTTCTGCTGCTGTTGAAGGGACTAACATTGAAACAGACAGTGAATTGCGTACACGGTATGCTTTGGCTAAGTTCCAAGATAGTGTGAACACATACGAAGCAATCTATGCCGCTATTCTTAAAATTGATGGTGTGGAACAAGTTATCATTTACGAGAATGAAACTGATGTCACTAATGGTATTGGTGTTCCAGCACACTCTTTCTATCCAATTGTTTTAGGTGGCAACAGTATTGATATTGCCCAAGCTATCTGGGATAACAAGCCTGCTGGTATTCTTAGTTATGGTTCTGTAACAGAAAGTGTTGTAGATAGTCAGAATGTCAGTCACGATATTTCCTTTGATCGTCCTACAGACCTTCCCATCTACGTTGAAATCAACCTCACTACAGATTCTAATTATCCGGCTGATGGGGATGCTCAAATCAATCAGGCTGTGTACGATTATATCAACAGTTTGAAGATTGGTGAGGATGTTATTTTTAGTCGTCTGTACACGCCAATCAACACTGTTGCTGGTCATTATGTAACATCTCTGAAAGTGGATACCGTTGACCCACCCACAGGCACAACCAATGTCACTGTAGATTATTATAAACGAGCCACTGTCACTCTTGCTGATATTGTTGTCAATAGTTAATAACGGAGAAAAGCAACATGACTACAAATGCTTTTACCGAAGTTGATTATCTATCCCAAGGAAGGGGGAGGGTGACAGAACAGTTTAAGAATAAACCAGTGTTTGATGCCTACTTAAAGTTGATTATGGATTCCTTGAATGAACTTCAAGGGGTGTATAAAGACTTGATGCAACTTCGCAGTATTGATACAGCCGTTGGCGCTCAATTGGATTTGATTGGGGATATTGTAGGTCAACCTCGGACATTGGTGAATTATGACAGCACGATTGGCGGTTTGTTCCGTAGTGTTAATCAGGAAGAAGGGGCTGCTGCTGAAGTTGATGATGAGACGTATAGGTTTCTAATCAAGGCACGTATCATTGCCAATACAACAAGGGCAACTCCAGAAGCTATTATCAGCGGGATTAACTTTGTTACAGGGAATGCCAATACAACGTTGGTTGAACAACCCTTTGCTCATATCACACTTGAAGTGCAAAACAACCTGACTGATTTCCAAGCCTACTTTCTGAAAGGGTTAAGTGACCAAGGAAGTATTATTCCAATCCCCATCGGTGTCACCGTGGACTATGTATTCTTTGAAGAAGAGTATTTTGGATTCTACGAAGACCCCAATGCCCTCGGATTGATTGACCCAATTACAGGGTATGGTCATGGGTATGGGACAAGCTATGGGGAGTTGGATGAGAGCACATTGGTTGGTGGATATATCTCGGATTTACAATAAGGATGGATTAAAGAATGGCAGCAACAACTCTTCCCAATAACGGGATTCAATATGCTTGGGCTTTAGGGGAAGATAACTGGAATACTGGCATGGACGCCAACCTCCTGAAGATTGACACTTTGCTTCAATGCTCTGTTAAAGATTATACGATTACAACACCACCCGGCTCTCCTACGTCTGGCGACCGTTATATTGTAGCCACTGGTTCTACGGGTAGTTGGAATGGACAAGATGGGAAGCTGGCACTGTACATCAACGCCGCTTGGTCTTTCTACACCCCACAAAACGGATGGCTTGTTAAGGACATTAACAGTGGACGACTGATTGGTTATAATGGCTCTGCTTGGGTGTTAGACCCCCTCGGTGACAGGGCATACTCTGAAAGCCTTCTCACTGGCTTGTGGAATGACCGTGGGAACTTCAGTGCTGCTGGTGGTGCATATCCGTCCTCTGGTGGGAGCGGTACAGCCGGTGCTATTAAGAAAGGGGATATTTGGACTATCAGTGTAGCTGGTACACTGCCTACATCACAAGTTGTGGAAGTGGGTGATACAGTACGAGCATTGCAAGACACTCCCGGAAATACTCAAGCTAATTGGGCTATTGGTCAGAATAACATTGGATATGTGGCTGAGAATAGTGCTAATAAGGATTCATCTACATCCCTTGGTTCTAGCAATACTCTGTACCCAACACAAGGGGCTGTAAAGACCTACGTAGATACGGCCATTAGCAATAACACTACTGACCTTTCTACGGTTGTTGAACGTGTTACAAACTTCCGTCAACGTAATGTTAGTAACTATTTCTATCCATACACTATTACTAGCGGTTCTTCTACAATTACACAATCTACTGTTGCTGGTATTACTGGATACGAGAAAGCTGGTGGTGGGCAATATATCTCTACCAACTCTACATCCGCTAGTGTCGTATGCGCTATAACAATTGAAGCAAGTGGTACGGGTACTCAAAACCTGCACGACACATTCTGGACAACAGGTGGGGCAATGCAGACGATGATATATGCTTCACCGATGGTGAGATTGCCCTCTGGTAGTGATGACTTTGAATATCGCTTTGGCTTATTCTACAACGCTTATTACAATGGAACAAGTGCTGGAAACCAAGCATGTTATTCCTCTGACCCGTTTGCGAGTATTGATGCTACATCTAGTAATGACAGGGCTGCTGCATATTTCTATGTAGATAAGAACAGTGGATTCTGGAAATGCAAGAGCGGTAGTGATGCTACAACTGAAACTACAACCACTTCTGTAACAGCAGCTATTAATCAAATGGTGGCATTGCGGGTGAAAGTGGGGACAACTGGTGCAGTACAGTTCTGGATTGATGGGACACTTGTTGCTACACATAGCACTGGTGTTATCACCTCTGGTAAGCAATTATCCGAAGCTGTCTGTACATACAACAATGCTATTCAGACTAATGCCACACACGGTTGGTTTGTATCTAGCATGGCTTTCCGTCAAACACTGCCAACAGCACGTACTGGATTTGCTTTCATTTAATAACGGATTAGGAGAATAACAAAGTGGCAAAAGAAACTCGTCCGTCATTGACGTATAAATGGGCATCTGGTGGAAGTTTGAGTACACCAACCAATGCAAAGATTGAGCTTGGTTGGATTGTAGAAAAACCTCCTGTTGGTTGGTGGAATTATCTTGAGAATCGTCAAGACCAAGCATTGTCTTATCTATATCAACAAGGGATTCCCGAATGGGATGCTTCGATTGAATACCAGAATGGAAGCAGCTTTGTAACGTACAATGGAAACATTTATGTTTCTATTCAAACTGGAACAAATAAAAATCCAGCTTCTGAAACAGCTTATTGGAAACTGTACGGCAAGAAGTTTGTAGCTGCTCCGGCTTCTGCCAGTGCTACAGGAACATCTGGTGATTGGGCTGTTGATGCTGATTACATTTATGTGTGTACAGCCACTAACACATGGAAACGCGCTGCGTTGGCCACTTGGTAATATGGGAGAACTAAATAATGGCTAAAATTAGTAAGCCCGATATTAGCATTCAATGGGCGCAAGCTGGTAGCATTGTTGTTCCTAGCGATGTAAAGAAGCAAAGCGGTTGGGTTGTTGAGAAACCAGCTAATGAATACATGAACTGGATTCAGAATCGCCAAGACAGTGGTATTGCCTATGCTTACCAAATGGGGATTAGTGAATGGGACAGCACTACTGAATACCAATATGCTTCTGGATATGCAAGCTATGTGCAATACAACGGAACCCTTTATAAAGCGATTCAAACAGGCACTAACAAAGTCCCTAACGTTGAAACAGGATATTGGGCTGTGGCTTTTGATAGCTACGGTGCTGCTTCTACTGTTAATGCTTCCCTTACAAGTCATATTACCAATTATGGAACTTTGGCTGCACTTAGCAATGTAACAACAGCACGTTCTAACTTGTCTGTATATTCCATTGCTCAATGTGATGCTGCTTTCGCCCCTATTGCGGGGAATAGCGCACAGACATTCTTGGTTGGTTCTGCTTCCAGTGCTAATCACGCTGTACGTAAAAGTCAGTTTGATGCCAAGACTGGACAAGCCACTGAAACTACAGCAGGGATTAGCGAGATTGCTACACAGGCCGAAGTGAATGCTGGTGCTGATGACTTGGCTTACGTCACATCACTGAAGCTTGGTACTCATATTGCTACAAGGGCAGCTTCTGGTGCTGAAACAACAACAGGCAGTAGCACAACTAAATTCGTAACACCGGCAGCATTGAAGAGTGCTTTCACAGCCACGATTGGTGGAAGTGAAGTGAGTGTTCCCCTTCCGGGTGGACTTATCCTTAAAGCCGGTATCTACAACAAGGGGAGTGACTTTACATCCAACGAGCAAACCAGTATCTCGTTTGCTAGTGCATTCCCAACAGGTTGCTTGAATGTTCAAGTGACGTTGTATAACGTGAACAATGAAGCGGATTGTGAAATGGTTGTTAGCTGGAAGAGTGCTACAACAGCAGGATTTACACTGTGTGTAGATAATGTTGTGTCTGGTGGTAAAGGTAGGGCTGTAAGCTGGTTTGCAATCGGTTATTAACAAACAGGGAACATACAACATGACAGCAATTCAACTAACCGAAGAACAACTGAAGCGTTGGTTCCCTAAATGTAAGGAAACCAGAGATTATGTGGCAGCTTTCAATCAGCTTCTCACCAAGGATGGAATCAATGCCACACCAGACCGCCTAGCAGCCTTTTTAGGGCAGTTTGGACATGAGACAATGGGGTGGACTAAGTTAGTAGAAAACACCAACTATACGTCCCCTGAGAGGTTGATGGCAGTATTCCCTAGCAAGTTCCCTTCCTTGTACTTAGCCAAGTTGTATGCCGGGAAACCGGCTAACATTGCTAATCGTGTCTATGCTAACAAGTATGGCAATGGTGATGAACAATCTGGCGATGGGTATAAGTATCGTGGCAGAGGGGCATGTCATCTAACATTCAAGGACAATTACAAGGCATTCTTTAAAGCCTCTGGTGTGGATGTAGTACAGCATCCTGAGTTTCTGGAAGAGCCTTGGTATGCTGTCTTGTGTGGTGTATGGTGGTGGCAAAGCAGGTTGTTGAATGCTTGTGTTGATGCTAAGAGTTGGTTGGCGTTGACGAAAGGGATTAACGGAAGTGCTGCATTGGGTCATCCCGAACGGGAAACCTTACGGAAGAAGATATTAGCTGATTTGCTTTCTCAAGGAGGGGGGATAAAGAAATGAAATGGATTGAGTTTATTCAAAGGGCAATGTCTGATTCAAAGACTTCTTTTCCAAGCACCAAACGTCTTGGGTATGTCATTGGTGTATTTGTCGCTGCTATTACTTCTTTCACAATCTTGGGGATAGTTGTTGGCCTTAGTGTTAATGTTTCTGCTATTCAGTTTCAGTTTGTATATTCTACACTGAACGAAACGTTGTTATGGATTATTGGCTTCTTGATTGCAGGGGGTACACACGCTTACGTGTCAACCAAGAATACAGAGACTAAACTGAAAGGGAATATATCAAATGACACCTGAGCAACAACAAGACATTCTTAATCGTGTTACAAGGCTAGAAGCTGAGAAAGGGACAAACGATGTTGTCTTGAATGGTATTCAGAAAGTGCTGATGGATATTCAGACCAAGATTGATAAAGCTATTGTCTACAATGAAAAACATGATAACTTGTCAAAGGAAGTGGATAAGTTACGTGAAGATTATGACAAGAAGAAGCAGCAGATAGATC
>Ga0255090_1000363_pt1 | contig 14747 bp, 10 predicted proteins | sample Colum_Yuk_RepA_8_2_FD_188444 | JGI IMG/M metagenome (GOLD analysis project Ga0255090, IMG submission 188444) | Freshwater microbial communities from Columbia River, Oregon, United States - Colum_Yuk_RepA_8d | ecosystem: Environmental > Aquatic > Freshwater > River | place: USA: Oregon...
CATCGGCCGCGGTCGCAATGCGCTTGTACAAGACCAGTCGCGCGTGCACGTCGGGCAGATAATCTTCCGGCAGCAAGGCCGGCAGATGGAGATCGGCTTCGCAGGCTCGCGCGCTCAGGCTTTCCAGATCCGGCTGACGGCCGGATTTAAGCGCCGAAACCGCCCGGTTCAGCAATTCGCTGTAGAGCCCGAAACCAATTTCCTGGATTTGTCCGCTCTGATCCTCGCCCAGGATTTCACCGGCACCGCGGATTTCCATGTCGTGGGTCGCCAGCGTGAAGCCAATGCCCAGATCTTCCAGCGACTCGATGGCTTCCAGTCGCTTCACCGCATCGGCCGTCATCGACTTGCGCGGCGGCACGATGAGATAGGCATAGGCCCGATGATGCGAGCGCCCGACCCGTCCCCGCAGCTGATAGAGCTGGGCCAGACCGAAGCGGTCCGCGCGATAGATGATCATGGTGTTGGCGTTGGGCACGTCGATGCCGGTTTCGATGATGGTGGTACACACCAGCACATTGCAGCGACGGTGATAGAAATCGAGCATCACCTGCTCGAGCTCCTTCTCGCGCATCTGACCGTGCGCGTGGCGCACCCGCGCCTGCGGCACCAGCGCGGCCAGCTCTCCGGCAATTTTCTCGATGGTGTCGACATCGTTGTAGACGAAATACACCTGCCCGCCGCGCGCCAGTTCACGCATCAGCGCCTCGCGGATCAGTTCATCGGACCATTCGTGGATGAAGGTCTGCACCGCCAGACGCTTGGACGGCGCGGTCGCGATGACCGACAGCTCTCGCGTACCCGACAGCGCCATATTTAGCGTGCGTGGAATGGGGGTGGCGGTGAGGGTGAGGATGTCGACCTCCGCGCGCAGCGCCTTGAACTGCTCTTTCTGCCGCACGCCGAAGCGGTGCTCCTCGTCGATGATGACCAGTCCCAGATTCTTGAACTGCACCTCGCGGCCCAGCAGCTTGTGGGTGCCGACCACGATGTCGACCGTCCCCGCCGCGAGTTCGGCCAGCGTACTGCGCATCTCGCCGGAATCGCGGAAACGCGAGAGCTGCCCGATGCGCACCGGCCAGTCGGCAAAGCGATCGCGGAAGGTCTGATAGTGCTGCTGCGCGAGCAACGTGGTGGGCACCAGCACCGCCACCTGCCGGCCGCCGCTGACCGCGATCCACGCCGCGCGCATCGCGACTTCCGTTTTGCCGAAGCCGACGTCGCCGCAGATCAAGCGGTCCATGGGCTGCGGCTTTTGCATATCCGCCGTCACGGCTTCGATCGCCGCCAGCTGGTCGGGCGTTTCCTCGAAGGGGAAGCCCTGCTCGAAGGCCAGATAGCCTTCCCGGTCCAGATCGAAAGCGTGCCCGCGGCGTGCGGCCCGGCGCGCATGGATTTCCAGCAGCTCGGCGGCCACATCGCGAATGCGTTCGGCCGCCTTGCGGCGCGCCTTGTCCCACTGCCCGCTGCCCAGCTTGTGCAGCGGCGCGCGGTCCGGATCCATGCCGGTGTAACGGCTGATCAGCGCGAGCGAAGACACCGGCACATATAGCTTGTCGCCGTCGGCATATTCCAGCTTGATGAATTCGTTGCTGACGTCGCCCATCGCCAGCACTTCGAGCCCGAGATAGCGGCCCACGCCGTACTGCTCGTGCACCACCGCCGCGCCAATCCGCAGTTCGGCCAGATTGCGCACCACCGCGTCCTGATCGACGGTGCTGCGGCGTCGACGTCGGCGCTGCGCGGCGCGTTCGCCGAACAGCTGGCTTTCGGTGACGATGGTCAGCAGCGGCTCGGCAATCTCCACGCCCTCGGCCAACGGGCCGACGGTCAGCGCCACGGTCGCATCGCCCGCGACAAACTCGGCCCAGTCCTGCACCGGCTTCAGCGGCAAACCATGCGCCCGGAACAGTTCGATCATGGTTTCGCGACGGCCGTTCGATTCCGCCACGAACAGCACGCGACCGCTGTGGCGGCTCAGGAACTCGTCGACCGCCAGCAGCGGCGTGCGTGCGCGCGAATCGATCGGCAGACGCGCACCGGGCTGCGTGCCAAAGACCACCGCGCGTGCGCGCTGGTCCCATTCCGGCGGATCAAGCTGAATGCGTGCATAGCCGGCCAGCGCCTGCGCCAGTTCGGCCGCGTCCAGAAACAGGCGCGCGGGCGGCAACAGCGGACGCTCAACGTCGTGGCGCAATTGCTCGTAGCGCTCGTCTACGGTCCGACGAAATGACTCGCCGGCCTCGCTTGCTGCACCGTCGATCATGATCAGGCTATTCGCCGGCAGATAGTCGAATAGCGTCGAGACGCCGTCGAAAAACAGCGGCAGGTAGTACTCGATGCCGGCGGGCGCCATCCCGTCGCTGATGTCCTCAAACACCGGGCTGGCGGTCGGCTTGCCTTCAAAGGCCAAGCGCCAGTTGCGACGGAAGGTGCTGATGCCCTCTGCGGACAGGGGCACTTCGCGCGCGGGCAGAATGCGGATTTTCTCGATCGCTTCGGTAGACCGCTGGGTCTCGGGGTCGAAGCGCCGCAGGGCTTCGATTTCGTCGCCGAAGAGATCAATGCGGAACGGGGCGTCTTCGCCCATCGGGAAAACGTCGACCAGGGAGCCGCGAATGGCAAAGTCGCCGTGGTCCATCACCTGCGGCACGCTGCGGTAACCGGCCTCCTGCAGCTGTCGGCGAAAGGCGTCGCGATCCAGCGTCTGCCCGGTGGTCAGCAGAAAGCTCTGCCCCTGCAACCAGGTCCGCGGCGGCAGGCGATGGAGCAAGGAGGCCATCGATACGATCAGGATGCCACGCCGCAAGGTGGGCAGGCTCGAGAGGGTTGCGATCCGGTCGGAGATGATGTCCTGATAAGGACTGAACCGGTCGTAGGGCAGAGTCTCCCAGTCCGGCAGGTGATATTTCGGCAAATCCGGCGCAAAAAACGGAATTTCAGCGTCCAGCTGGGCGGCGCTCTGGGAGTCGGCACAGACCACCAGCGCAAAGCCGCCAGAAGCTTCAACGCTGCGTGCAATGGCCAGCGCGCGCGCCGCGCCGTGCAAGCGCGACCAGCGGGTCAGCCCGGGTTTGAGGGGCGGCAGCATTGGCTGCAGCGGGCTTTGCCGACTCAGGTCGTCCATAGGGTCATTACTCGGAGGGCTAAGGGATCAGACGGCAGGGGCGGCGGCAATCTCGGCAGCGATTGCGCCGAGGGCCAAACGCGGCTCGGCAGCGCGGGTGATGGGACGACCAATGACGAGGTAATCGCCGCCCCTGCCGTCTGATCCCTTAGCCCTCCGAGTAATGACCCTATGGTCATCCTGCGCGCTGCCCGCCGGTCGTACCCCCGGGGTGACGGTGAGGAAGCCGGCGCCACAGGCGGCCTTGACCAGCGCGATTTCCTGCGGCGAGCAGACCACGCCGTCCAATCCTGCGGCGGCGGCAAGCTGGGCCAGACGCACGACCTGCGCGGCGGGCGACGCCGCAACACCGACTTCATTCAGTTGGACCGCGTCGAGACTGGTCAGCACCGTGACCGCCACCAGCAGTGGGCGCGCCGGTCCGTCGCCGAGCGCGGCGCGTGCGGCTTCCAGCATTTCACGCCCGCCGCTCGCGTGGACATTGACCATCCACACCCCAAGATCGGCGGCAGCCCGACAGGCGGCAGCAACCGTGTTGGGAATATCGTGAAACTTGAGATCGAGAAACACCCGCAGCCCGCGCTCATGCAAGGCGCGGCAAATCGCCGGACCTTCGCGCGTGAACAACTCTTTTCCAACTTTCACCGCGCAGCCCGTCCCGCGCAGCTGGTCAGCAAACGCCAGCGCCTCGCGACCGTCGGCAAAATCCAGCGCCACGATAATCGTGCGCTCCGCATCTACGCTCATCTGTTACTCGCCCTCAATACCGTGGATGGGTTTGACGGTGCTCCATGACTTGCAGCCCGGACACTGCCAGTGGAGCGCACGGCCGGCGAAGCCGCACTGCCCGCATTTATAGGTAGGTTTTCCCGCGATAAGGCGAGTGGCCGTTTCTTTCAGCACCTGGAGATCTTCGCGACTTTCGTCGGTTGCGGCGCCAAGCACGTAGTCGATGAAGCGATCGATGCCGCGAATGGTCGGCCGGATTTTCAGCTCGTGGACGATGTAACGCTTGGCTTCATCGGTACCGTCCTGCTCCGCCAGCAGTTCGCCCAGCGCCAGCGTGGCTGACACCCCGGCCCGCAGCCCGGCGAGCCGCGTCAGGTATTCGCGGAAATCGTCCGGACGTTCCAGCGCGCGGTAGCACTTGGTCAGCCGCGGCAGCATCTCCGGCAAGAATTCGATGTCCTGCAGTTCGACCCGTTTGAGGTGCTGGAGCGCGCGCTCAAAATCGCGGCCGGCCACCGCCAGATCCGCACTCAGCAGACTTGCGCGCACGCTGCGGCGGTCGACCAGCAGGGCCTTGTCGAGTAAATCCGCCGCTTCGTCGCGCGCGCCGCGGTCCAGCAACTCCTGCGCCTGTTCACAGTAGAAGTGCGCGCGCTCGGTCGCGCGGTTTTCACCGCTGACCGTCTCCAGCCGGCTGCTGTATTCCAGCGCCTTCGCCCAGTCCTGTTCCTGCTGATAAATATCGATGAGATGACGCAGCGCCTGCGGCTGATACATGCCGATGTCGAGCAGTTCGAGAAACAGGTTTTCGGCGCGGTCAAATAGACCGGAACGCATGTAGTCGAGACCCAGCTCCAGCAGCGCGAGGCCGCGCTGGCGCAGGTCCAGCGTCGAACGGGCCACCAGATTTTGGTGAATGCGGATCGCGCGGTCGACCTCGCCTCGCCGCCGGAACAGATTGCCCAGCGCGAGATGCGTTTCTACCGTTTCGCTTTCCACGTCCAGCGCCTTGACGAAGACCTCGATGGCCTTGTCCGGGCGGTCATGCAGCAGGTAGTTCAGGCCCAGAAAATAATCGGTCGCGACCTGCGTCGACTGCTCGCGTCTGCGCGCCAGCTGGGCCAGTTCGCGGCGCCCCAGAATCCAGCCCGACACTGCCGCAATCGGTAACAAGAGGACGGTGAAGAAGAACAGCCACTCAAGCACCATCGGCCGGCTCCGACGGACGCACCGCGGGCGGCGCAGCGCGGGCTTGCTGGCGGAGTTCACGCTCCACGCCGTGCAGACGTCGCCCCAGCCGCCAACGTCCCGGCAGCATGGCGAGTACGCCCAGCAGCGCGCCCAGCGCGAGACTCAACACAAGCAAGAGGGACAGCGGCAGCGTCCAGCGCCCGAGGTAGAGATCGAGCGTGACGGGAGAAGGATTGCGCAGCTGCAGGAGCAGCCCGCTCAGCAAGCAAATGAGGACAATGACGGAGTAGAAAAACTTGCGCACTGCCCGTGCCTCTCGCTGGGTAGTGACGGCGCCGGCCGTTGGACCCGGCTCAATCGTCGTCGTCGTCGTAATCGTCGTCGTTGTAGCCCGCAGCCCGACGGCTTTCGCGAACCGCCTGCAGGGTGGCTTCGTCCAGCGCGTTCACGCGCTCACGCAGTTCCTTGCCTGGCTTGAAATGCGGCACATGCTTACCGGGCAGGGAAACCGGGTCGCCGGACTTGGGGTTACGCCCCACGCGCGGCGGTCGGTAATGCAGCGAAAAACTGCCGAAGCCCCTGATTTCGATACGTTGACCGGTGGCCAACGTCTGCGCCATGTGCTCGAGCATGGTTTTCACCGCAAGTTCGACATCGCGGTAGCCCAGCTGCGCCTGTTTGCGAACCAGAATTTCGATCAGTTCCGACTTGGTCATTCTTGTTCTCGGCGTTACGGCGGCAGCCCGTGGGTATACGCCACGGGCTGCCGATAGGCCTTCTCTTCGCAGGACTTACCGTTCGAGCTGCTCTTTGAGCAGGTCGCCCAGTCGGGTCCGCGGACCATCGTTGTCGGCGCTGTATTCTTCCAGCGCAGTGGCCTCGTCCTCGTTTTCCTTGGCCTTGATGGAGAGGTTGATAACTCGCCGCTTGCGGTCGACGCCGATAATCATGGCTTCGATCTCTTCGTTCTCACGCAGCACCTTGCGGGCGTCGTCGACCTGGTCGCGCGAGATTTCGCTGGCGCGAATAACGCCTTCGATGCCGTCGCCCAGATTGATGGTGGCGGACTTGGCATCCACCGCCACGATGAGACCGGTGACCACCGCGCCCTTGGCGTTGGCCGCCAGGTAGCCGGAGAACGGATCCTGCGCCATCTGCTTCACGCCCAGCGAAATACGCTCGCGTTCGGCGTCGACGGCCAGCACCACGGTTTCGAGTTCATCACCCTTCTTGTAGTTGCGCACCGCTTCTTCGCCCGGGATATCCCAGGAGAGATCCGACAGGTGCACCAGACCGTCGATGCCACCGTCGAGGCCCACGAAGATGCCGAAGTCGGTAATCGACTTGATGACACCGACCACGCGGTCGTTCTTGTTGTGGGTGGCGGCGAACTCTTCCCACGGATTGGACTTGCACTGCTTCATGCCGAGCGAGATGCGGCGACGGTCTTCGTCGATATCCAGCACCATGACTTCGACTTCCTGCGACAGGTGAACCACCTTCGAGGGATGCACGTTCTTGTTGGTCCAGTCCATTTCGGAGACGTGCACCAGACCTTCGACGCCGGGCTCGATTTCGACGAAGCAGCCGTAGTCAGCGATGTTGGTGACGGTACCGAACAGGCGGGTGCCTTCCGGGTAGCGGCGGGAAATATCGACCCACGGGTCTTCGCCCAGCTGCTTCAGGCCCAGCGAGACGCGGGTGCGCTCGCGGTCGAACTTGAGCACCTTGACCTGGATTTCCTGGCCAATCGCCACCACTTCGGACGGGTGCTTGACGCGACGCCATGCCATATCGGTGATGTGCAGCAGGCCGTCGATGCCGCCGAGGTCGATGAACGCGCCGTAGTCGGTGAGGTTCTTGACCAGACCCTTGGTGACCGCGCCTTCGGTGAGGCTCTCGAACAGGGCTTCGCGCTCGGCAGAGTTTTCGCTTTCGACCACCGCGCGGCGGGAGACCACCACGTTGTTGCGCTTGCGGTCGACTTTGACGACCTTGAATTCAAGCGGCTTGCCTTCGAGGTAGCTGGTATCGCGCACCGGGCGCACGTCGACCAGCGAGCCGGGGAGGAAGGCACGGATAGATTCGATGTCGACGGTAAAACCGCCTTTGACCTTGTCGCTGATGATGCCGGTGACGCTCTGGCCGGCTTCGCAGGCTTTTTCGAGTTCGTCCCAGGCTTTGGCGCGCTTGGCCTTGTCGCGCGACAGACGGGTTTCGCCGTTGCCATCTTCGACGGTGTCGAGAGCCACATCGACTTCATCGCCGACGCTGACTTCGAGCTCACCTTTAGGATTACGGAACTGCTCGGCCGGAATTACACCTTCCGACTTCAGTCCTGCATTAACGACGACGAAATCCGCGCGGATTTCAATGACGCGGCCCTTGACGATGGTGCCCGGGCGCATCTTTGCGGCGACTTGGCTGCTTTCAAACAGCTCGGCAAAACTCTCCGACATATTTACCTGACTTTGTATGTTGCGACGGGGATACGGTGCGTCCGGTGAGACCCGGAGAAAGCGCCCGCACTTGACCCGACGTTTGGGTTAAGGGTTAAAGAATACTCATCCGCCGCGTCAGGCCAGCCCCTGCTCGCGCAGTAGCTGCCTTACACGGTCTTCCACTTCGGTAATCCCGAGTTCAGTGGTATCGAGGATGATGGCGTCGGGAGCGGGTGCGAGCGGCGCGATAGCGCGCTGCTGATCCCGTTGATCGCGGCGGCGGATGTCCTCAAGGAGCGGGGCGAGGTTAACACCCATCCCCTTATCGCTCAACTGCTTATATCGCCTCGCGGCGCGCGCCTCGGGGCTGGCGGTGAGAAAAATTTTGAGTCTGGCGTCGGGAAAAACTACCGTTCCCATGTCGCGACCGTCAGCGACGAGCCCGGGCGCCTGACGGAAATCGCGCTGGCGCTGCAGCAGTGCCTGACGCACCGCCGGCAGGGCCGCGACGATGGAGGCGTCGGTGCCGGCGGCTTCGGTGCGCAATTCGGCCGCCACGTCGGCGCCGTCCAGCAGCGGACGGAACTCACCGTCCAGGATGGTGAACGTCACGGGTAAGCGCGCGGCGGCGGCGGCCACCGCCGGCTCGTCGTCCAGCGCCAGACCCAGCCGGCGTGCGCGCAGGCCAACCAGTCGATATAAGGCCCCGCTATCCAGAAAATGCCAGCCCAGCGTGGCGGCGAGCCAGGCGCAGAGCGTGCCCTTGCCAGTACCGCTGGGCCCGTCGACGGTCACTACCGGCGCGGCGCTGCTCACAGCCGCAGTCCGGCAGCCCGCGCCAGTGGCGCAAACGTGGGAAAAGAGGTCGCGATGGTGGCAGCCCCGTCGATGACCATCGGCCCGCTTGCCCGCAGGGCCGCGATCGCGAAAGACATCGCAATCCGGTGGTCGCCGTGGCTGTCCACCCGGGTGCCGGAGAGCGCGCCACCGTGAATTTCAATGCCGTCATCAAAGGTCTCGACCTGAATGCCAGCGGCGCTGAGCCCCGCGGCCATGGTCGCAATGCGGTCGCTTTCCTTGTGCCGCAGCTCCTCCGCCCCCCGCACCCGCGTCACGCCGCGCGCGCAGGCGGCGGCAATGAACAGGATTGGGAACTCGTCGATTGCGAGCGGCACCAGCGCCGGGTCGACCTCAATGCCCCGCAAGTCTGCAGCGCTGACCCTGAGATCCGCGACCGGCTCGCCGCCGATGCTGCGCGGGTTGAGGCGCTCAATCCGCGCCCCCATCGCCTCCAGAATACTCAGCACGCCGGTGCGGGTCGGGTTAACGCCGACATTGGAGAGCAGCAGTTCACTGCCCGGTGCAATGCTGGCGCCGACGATAAAAAACGCCGCCGAGGACAAATCGGCCGGGACTGTGATCGGGCAGGCGGTGAGGCACTGCCCGCCGCGCAAGGCGACCCGCGGGCCGTCCACCCTGACCTCAACGCCGCAGCCGGTGAGCATGCGTTCGGTGTGATCGCGCGTCGGCGCCGGTTCAATCACCACCGTTTCGCCCTCGGCAAAAAGTCCGGCCAACAGCACGGCAGACTTGACCTGGGCGCTGGCCACCGGCATCTCGAACGTGATGGCCTTGAGCGGATGTCCGCTTTCAATCACGAGCGGCGGCGTGCCGTTGGCGGCGGTGTGAATGTGCGCGCCCATGCGACCCAGCGGTTCGGTGACGCGGCGCATGGGTCGGCGGCGCAGGGAATCGTCCCCGCTCAGCGTCGCCGGAATGCCGTGACCGGCGAGAATGCCGGACAAGAGGCGGATCGAGGTGCCGGAATTGCCCATGTCGAGTTCGGCCGTCGGCGCCCGCAGACCACGCAGGCCGCGACCGTGTACCCGCAGCAGGCGGCCGCCCTCGAGTTCCTCAATTTCGATGCCCATCGCGCGGAACGCGCCCATGGTCGAGCGCACGTCTTCGCCGAGCAGACAGTCGCGAACCTCGGTCACGCCGTGAGCAAGGGCGCCTAGCATCACTGAGCGATGCGAGATGGACTTGTCGCCTGGCACCTGGACCGCACCGTGCAGCGCGCCGCCCGGCGCGACCGTCAATTGTCCCGCCTCGCTCATGTTCGGATGCTCCTTGAGAGATAGTCGTCGCGCGCCGTCTTGGCCCGACTGAAGGCCTGTTCAAGCGCGACGGCATCGCGCGCTTCCAGCGCCTGTCGGAGCTGGCCCAGACTGGTTTCAAAATGGCCGATCATGGCCAGCAGGGCCGGCGCGTTGTTGAGCGCGATGTCGCGCCACATCGGCGGATTGCTCGAGGCAATCCGGGTGAAATCGCGGAAACCGCCCGCGGCATAGTCCATCACGCTGACCGGGGTATCGAGGTCAAGCAGGCAGTTCACCATCGCATAGGCCAGCACATGCGGCAGGTGACTGGTCGCCGCCAGCACCTGATCGTGCAGCGTGGCGTCCATGCAGAGCACCTCGGCGCCGGTGGCCTCCCACATCGCCACCACGCTGGCCAGCGCCGCCGCCGACTGCTCCGGCAGGGGCGTGAGGATGACCCGGTGCCGTTGATAGAGTTGCGCGTTGGCGGCTTCGACGCCGCTTTTTTCGGCGCCCGCGATGGGATGTCCGGGCACAAAGCGCGGCAGCGCCGAAGGCGCCAATGCTTGCCTTGCCGCCTCAATCACACAGGCTTTGGCGCTGCCCACATCGGTGACGATGGCGTCTGCTCTCAGGCTGGGCGCAATGCGCTGGAGGATTTCGCCGGTCGCGCCCAGCGTGACGGCGACCACCACCATGTCGGCGCCGACCACCGCCTGCGCCGGATCGTGAAAAGCCTCGTCGATAACGCCGAGTTCGATCGCGCGTGCCAGGTTACCGGCGTCGCGGCCACAGCCCACGACCCGCCGCACCAAGCCGGCCTCGCGCAAGGCACGCGCCAGCGAGCCGCCGATCAGGCCGACGCCAATAATGCACAAAGTATCAATCATCAACGGTAAAACTCTGGCGAACCGTGCCTTAGAGCACGGCGTGAGGATAGGAACCCAGCACCCTCAGCATGCTGGTGCGTTCGGCGACCCGGGCCAGCGCGCGCGCCACGTGGGGCTCGCTTTGGTGACCCTCGATGTCGACAAAAAACACGTATTCCCAGCGCCCCTGCGGCTGGGGCCGGGATTCGATCCGGCTGAGGCTGATCTGCTCGCAGGCAAAGGCTTCAAGGATTTCATGCAGCGCGCCCGGCCGATTGGGCGTGACGAACAGCAAGGAGGTACGGTCGACCCCGCTGGGTGGCACTTCCAGCCGGCCCAGCACCAGAAACCGCGTGGTGTTGCTGGGGTTATCTTCGATGTTGCGGGCGAGAATCGGCAACTCGTACAGACCGGCCGCCATTTCGCCGGCAATCGCCGCCGCGTGCGGCAGTTCGATCACTTGCCGCGCCGCCTCGGCGTTACTGCTGGCGGGGATTTGTTCGGCGCCCGGACAGTGCGCGTCCAGCCAGTGTCGACACTGCGCCAGCGCCTGCGGATGCGCCCTGATTTCGGTCAGTTGCGACAGATCGCTGGCCTTGCTCAGCAACTGGTGATGGACTTCCAGCAGCACCTCGCCGCAAATCAGCAGGCTGGCATCGCGCAGACAGTCGAGCGTCTGATTGACCGAGCCTTCCTGCGAGTTCTCGATCGGCACGACGCCGAAATCGGCAGTCTTGCTGGTGACCGTCCGGATGACCTCGGGAATCGACGCACAGGCGGCCAGCGTGGCAGCGCCGCCAAAATGCTTGCGCGCCGCGGTGTGGGTGTAGGTACCGGCCGGCCCGAAATAGGCCACCGTAATGGGCTGCTCCAGCGCGAGACAACCGGACATGACTTCGCGAATCAGGCGAGCGACTTCGTCGTCGCCCAAGGGCCCCTGATTCAGGGCTTTGATGTTGCGCAGGACCTGGGCTTCGCGCTCCGGTCGGTAGAGATCGGTGCCCAGCCCGGCTTCGCGCTTGATATGAGCGACCTTGAGCGCGCAGGCCGCGCGCTCGTTCAGCAGGCGCAGCAGTTCGCGGTCAATGCGGTCTATGTCGTCGCGGACGGCCTTCAGGGCTTCCTGTTCGCTCATGACCGCCCGGCCGTTCCTTGCTGGACGCCGTTACTCGTCGGCCGGCGGCTCGACAACCGCATCGGGCGCGGTCGTACCCGCTTCCGCGTCGGCCTCTACGCCTTCGGTCGTCTCGCCGGTATCGGCGACCGGTTCCACGCTGACGAGCAATTCCCCGTCGCTGAGACTGATGAGCCGCACGCCCTGCGTGTTGCGGCCGATGACCGACACTTCGCTGACCGGCGTGCGCACCAGGGTGCCGCCGTCGCTGATCAGCATGATGTGGTCCTCTGGCGCGACCGCCACGGCGGCAATCACATTGCCGTTGCGCGAGGTCGTTTGCATGGCGATAACGCCCTGACCGCCGCGGCCGTGCTTCGGAAAATCTTCGACCGGCGTGCGCTTGCCGTAGCCGTTGGCGGTAGCCACCAGCACTTGCCGTTCAGGATCGACCGGAATGAGTGCGATGAGGGTTTGCCCTTCGCCGAGACGAATGCCGCGCACGCCGTGCGCGTTGCGCCCCATGGGCCGCACTTCGGCTTCTTCGAACCGCACCGCCTTGCCAGCCGAGCTGAACAGCATGATGTCGCGCGCACCGTCGGTCAGCGCGACGCCGACCAGGCTGTCGCCCTCGGTGAGGTCGACCGCGATGATGCCGGACGGACGGGGATGCGAGTAATCGCGCAGCGGCGTTTTCTTGACCGTACCAAAACGCGTCGCCATGAAGACAAAGCGGTCATCCACAAATTCTTTCACCGGCAGCATGGCGGTGATGCGTTCGCCTTCGACCAGCGGCAGCAAGTTGACCAATGGGCGGCCGCGCGCGGTGCGGCTAGCCTGCGGCACTTTATAGACCTTGATCCAGTAGATGCGACCGCGGTTCGAGAAGCACAGCAGGGTGTCGTGGCTGTTGGCGACAAACAAGCGCTCGATAAAGTCTTCTTCCCGCATCGACGCGGCCGCGACGCCGCGGCCACCCCGATGCTGGGCGCGATACACCGACAAGGCCTGGCTCTTGATGTAGCCGTGATGCGAGAGCGTCACCACCATCGTTTCGTGCGCGATCAGGTCTTCGGTCGAGAGGTCTTCGTGGTTGATTTCAATCCGTGTGCGCCGCGGGTCGGCGTATTGCTCGCGGATTTCGCTCAGTTCGTCGCGAATGACCTGCATCAAGCGCTCGGGCCGGGCCAGAATGTCCAGCAGGTCGTCGATACGCGCCAGCAGCTCGCGGTATTCGTCGAGAATCTTGTCTTGCTCGAGCGCCGTCAGGCGCTGCAGGCGCATGTCGAGAATCTCGCGCGCCTGTCGCTCGGACAGGCGATAGCCCTCCGGTTTGAGCCCGCATTCGGGCGGCAAATCTTCAGGTAGCGAAGCCTGCGAGCCCGCGCGCTCCAGCATTTCGAGCACGATGCCCGGCGGCCAGAAGCGGGCGGTCAGCGCGGTGCGCGCTTCGGCCGGGGTCGGCGAGGCCTTGATGGTGGCGATGATCTCGTCGATGTTGGCCAGCGCAACCGCAAAGCCTTCCAGAATATGCGCACGTTCGCGGGCCTTGCGCAGATCGAATAAGGTCCGCCGGGTCACCACTTCGCGGCGGTGGCTGAGGAAGCATTCCAGCAGGCTGCGGAGATCCAGCGTCTTCGGTTGGCCGTCGACCAGCGCCACCATATTGATGTGGTAGGCCGACTCCATGCGGGTCTGCTGGTAGAGGTTGTTGAGCAACACCTCGGCCGATTCACCGCGCTTGAGTTCCAGCACCATGCGCATACCGTCCTTGTCGGACTCATCGCGCAGCTCGCGGATGCCGGCAATGCGTTTGTCGCGCACCAGTTCGGCAATCTTCTCGATCAATGTGGCCTTGTTGACCTGATAGGGCAGCTCGGTGACGACAATTGAGGGCGAATCGCTGTCGGGATTCTCGATCTCGGCCTTCGCGCGCACGTGGATCGTGCCGCGGCCGGTGCGATAGGCATCGCGGATCCCCGCGGCGCCGTTGATGATGCCGGCAGTCGGAAAATCCGGGCCGGGCACGATCCGCACAAGGGCATCAAAGTCGAGCTCTGGATCGTCGATGAGCGCAATACAGGCATCCACCACTTCGCCGATGTTGTGCGGCGGAATCTTGGTGGCCATGCCGACCGCGATGCCATCGGAGCCGTTGATCAGCAGATTGGGGATGCGCGCCGGCAGAACCGTGGGTTCGAGTTCCTTGCCGTCGTAGTTGGGCGCGAAATCGACCGTTTCGCGGTCGATATCAGCCAGGAGTTCGGAGGCGATGCGGTCGAGGCGGCACTCCGTATAACGCATGGCAGCCGCCGCGTCGCCGTCAATCGAGCCGAAGTTGCCCTGACCGTCGACCAGCGTGTAGCGCAGGGAGAAATCCTGCGCCATGCGCACCAGCGTGTCGTAAATCGCGTTATCGCCGTGCGGATGGAATTTACCCATCACGTCGCCGACCACGCGGGCGCACTTCACATAGGGCCGGTTCCAGGCGATGTTCGCCTCATGCATGGCGAACAGCACCCGGCGATGGACGGGCTTCAGCCCGTCGCGCGCGTCCGGCAAGGCGCGTCCCACGATTACGCTCATGGCGTAATCCATGTAGGACTGACGCATTTCGTCTTCGATATTTACCGGCAGAAGCTGGCGCGCGAAGTCAACCATCAAGCACTTTATAAGTTCTTAAATTTGAAGAAAAAGACGACTCCCCAATCCGGGCCGGAGTGTAACACGCGAAGTGCCGTGGCTTAAGCCCGGATTACAGACTCAATCGGCGGCCGCGAGCAGGCGGGCCAGCGTTTCGCGATTAGGCCGCTCCAGGACGCCGATTTCAGTGACCAGCGCATCCACCAAATGGGCAGGCGTCACGTCGAATACGGGGTTGAATGCGGTCACTGCGGCGGGCGCATAGCGTTGTCCGCCGATGTGGGTGATCTCCTCCCCCGCCCGTTCCTCAATTTCAATATCGTCACCGCTGGCGGTGGCGAGGTCGATCGTCGACCGCGGCGCCACCACCATCACGCGCGCCCCGTGAGCGCGCGCGGCGATCGCAAGCCCGTAGGTGCCAATTTTGTTCGCCACATCGCCGTTCGCCGCCACGCGGTCGGCGCCAACGATGACCCAGCTCACGCCCCGGGTCCGCATGACGTGGGCCGCGCTGCCGTCGGTAATGAGTTGCAC
>Ga0255090_1000383_pt1 | contig 14326 bp, 10 predicted proteins | sample Colum_Yuk_RepA_8_2_FD_188444 | JGI IMG/M metagenome (GOLD analysis project Ga0255090, IMG submission 188444) | Freshwater microbial communities from Columbia River, Oregon, United States - Colum_Yuk_RepA_8d | ecosystem: Environmental > Aquatic > Freshwater > River | place: USA: Oregon...
CGGTTTTCCGCAAGGGTGACTTCACGCCAGCGGCCAATGCCTTCGCGGATTTCATTCGCCGCTACCCGCAAAGCGGCTACCTGCCGCAATCGCTTTTTTGGCTGGGCAATGCCCAATATGCCACCCGCGAATACAAGCTGGCCATCACCAATTTCCGCTCGCTGTTGAGCGTGGCCGCGCAACACCCCCGCGCCCCTGAGGCCTTGCTCTCGATTGCCAACTGCCAGGTGGAGTTGAAAGAATCCAAAGCCGCGCGCAAGACGCTGGAAGATTTGGTCAAAGACTTTCCGCAATCCGAGGCTGCCGCTGCTGCCAAAGAGCGCTTGTCCCGGTTGAAATAATTTTCCGAGGAAATTTTCATGGAGTCGATCGATTGGGTCGCGTTGACCCGCTGGGTACTGGTGGCCGGCTTCGGATTGGCCGTTCTTTTTGGCGCCATCGCGCAAGCCACCCATTTCTGCACCATGGGCGCCATCAGCGATGTGATGAACATCGGGGACTGGACCCGCGCCCGCCACTGGGTGCTGGCCATCGGCGTCTCCATGTTGGGCTTCGCCTTGTTGAGCCTCAGCGGTCAAATTGACCCGTCCGCAGCCCTCTATGCCAGCACGCGCTGGCTTTGGCTTTCGACTGCGCTGGGTGGCATGATGTTTGGTGCCGGCATGGTCTTGGCCTCAGGTTGTGGCAACAAAACCTTGGTAAGGGTGGGCAGTGGCAACCTCAAGGCCTTGGTTGTGTTTGTGGTGATGGGGATCGCCGCCTTCGCCACCATGAAAGGCGTGACGGCAGTCGCGCGTGTGGCCACGGTCGACACGGTGTTTGTGTCGGTGGATCAGGGCGCGCACCTGGGCACCTTGGCCGCTTGGCTCGTCGGCGGATCGGGGGCTAAGCTGCAAGCTTGGGTGGGTCTGGCCCTCGGCCTGTTGCTGGTGGCCGTGGTGCTGCGCCATGCCGATTTCTGGACCTTCAACAACCTCCTCGCCGGTGTCGGAACGGGCGGTCTGATTGTGGCCCTGTGGTGGCTGAGCGGCCATTTGGGGTATTTGGCAGAGCATCCTGAAACCTTGGAAGAGGTTTACCTGGCGACCAATTCTGGGCGCATGGAGTCGTTGAGTTTCGTGGCGCCCATGGCCTACACCCTGGATTGGTTGATGTTCTTCAGCGACAAGTCCAAAGTTTTGAGCTTGGGCATTGTTTCGGCCCTGGGCGTCGTGGTGGGCTCTGCGCTTTGCGCGCTGCTCAATGGCAGCTTTCGCTGGGAAGGCTTTGGCAGCGTGGAAGACCTGGCGAACCACTTGGTCGGCGCCGTGCTGATGGGCATTGGCGGGGTCACGGCCATGGGATGCACCATTGGGCAAGGCTTGAGTGGCGTGTCCACTTTGTCACTCAACAGCTTCACCGCATTGGCGGCGATTGTGCTGGGCGCTGTGCTGGCCATGCGCTACCAAATATGGCGTCTGGAACAGCAGATTTAAGCCCGAGCGCCGAGCACGAGCGCCGCTTTGGCGGGCTGGCACGCCTGTATGGCGTCGTTGGCGCGCAGCAAATCCAGCAAGCACATGTGGTCGTGGTGGGCATTGGAGGTGTGGGCTCCTGGACGGTCGAGGCCTTGGCGCGCAGCGGGGTAGGGCGACTGACCTTGATCGACCTCGACCATGTGGCCGAGTCCAATGTCAACCGCCAAGTGCACGCCCTTACCGAGACCTTGGGCATGGCCAAAGTGCAGGCTATGCAGCAGCGCATTTCACAAATCAACCCTGCATGCCAAGTCCACTGCATCGAAGAATTTGTCACGCCCGAGAATTGGGCCCGCTGGGTCGCAGACTTACCGTGGCCATGTGATGCGCTTGTGGATGCCTGTGACCAGGTCCGTGCGAAAGCGAGCCTTGCCGCTTGGGCCCTTGACACCCACACTCACTTCATCTCAGTAGGCGCCGCAGGCGGCAAGCGCCACGCCCATGGCGTGGACATCCAGGACCTCTCCCTGGTGACGCACGACCCCTTGCTGGCCCAGTTGCGTTACAACCTGCGCAAGAGCCATGGCGCGCCACGCGATGGCAAGAAAATAGGCGTGGCGTGCGTTTTCAGCCGAGAGCCGGTGGCGCCCCCCGACCCCAGTTGTGGCTTGACTGGGGACGGCTCACTGAATTGCCATGGCTATGGGTCTGTGGTGAGCGTGACGGCGACTTTTGGCCAATGTGCAGCAGGTTGGATCCTGGACGCCCTTTCAAAACAGAAAATTCGCAAAGACGCTAAAAATCCGCTATAATTTGAGGCTTCGCTGAATGCAATTCAGTGATGTGTGGGACGTTAGCTCAGTTGGTAGAGCAGCGGACTTTTAATCCGTTGGTCACAAGTTCGAATCTTGTACGTCCTACCACCCATTACAACACCCTGTGCCGCAAAGCACAGGGTGTTTTTTTTGGCGAAACCCATGACACTTGCGGCATTGACGCGCTCCTCAGGATGGATAGCATGCAATTGAAAAAAATCTACACCGCCCATAGAAACACAGCGACCTTGTTTGTGGCAACCTTCATTGCGGTCGCTGGCATCGCTTACAACAGCCAAACAACCGCGCAATCCACCAGCGCGTCGATCCCAAGCTCTGGGTCTTGTGCATTGCTCATGACCCTGCCAGTTCCCTTGGGCGTCACCATTGGGACTGGGTTTGAGACGGGTTACAACGTCATCGGGCAGATACAGTTCACTTCCGCCACCACTGGGAAGTTTTCGGGGCGCGTTGTCAACCCGACCTTCAATGCGCAAAACAGTCCTTACATCGTGGCCGCAAGCAACGTCGACCTGAACGACTTGACGGTCACCATCGCAGCCATGAATTCGGCGAACGGCTTTCAAGGCGGCTACCTCTTCACTTTCAGTGGGGCGTACAAAGGAAACGCTGTGCAGTTCTCTTTCACGGGAGTTCCTGCCAACAACGGAAAGACGATCCTGTTTGCCTCCAGCAGTGGGGGAACGCAAAATAGCCCTGGCATTGGGCCTGGGTCAGGGCTTTGCCAAGTCTGATGGCGATGCGACTCTCCACCAAAATTAAAACCATGCTGTGTGCCACTGCCTGCGCCCTTCAGGTCGCTTGTGGCATGGTCGGATTTGAGCAGTTGAGCCAAAGCCTGCTGGCTCAGATCCAGGCCAGCGCTGCAGTTGTCTGCGCCGTAGTCGCGGCCGGCCTGTAAGCCCGGCCTTCAAAACTTAGGCCGTGGCTTGCTCAATCTGGTCTGTCAGGGCGAGCCAGCGTTCTTCCAGTGCTTCCAGCTGATCTACCAGAGCTTTCAAGCGGCGTCCAGCTTGGGCAATTTCAGCGGCTGGCATAGGCTGTGACAATTGAGTTTCCAGCGCTGTTTTTTCAGCGCTCAAGGCCTCCATATCGGACTCCACTTTGAGCAACTCCCGCCGCAGGGGTTGCGTTTTTTGGGAGAGTTCTGCCCGCCGCTGTGCCTCGACCTTTCTCTGAAGCTTTGGGTTGAGGCTTTCCCCAGAGGTGGCCAATGCGGCAGTTGACGCTGACTCCAAGGCACTTTCTTTCAAGCCTTCTCGCAGCCGCTTGGCCTCGTCCAGCAAATATTTTTGGTAGTCATCGAGGTCGCCGTCAAACGGCGCCACGCCGCCACGTCCGACCAGCCAGAACTCATCGCACACCGCGCGCAGCAAAGCGCGGTCGTGGCTGACCAGCAGCACCGTGCCTTCAAATTCATTCAGCGCCATGCCCAGGGCTTCGCGGGTGGTCAAGTCCAGGTGGTTGGTGGGCTCGTCGAGCAGCAAGAGGTTGGGGCGCTGCCAGACAATCATGGCCAAGACCAGACGCGCTTTTTCGCCACCGCTGAGCGTGCCCACGGGCTGGTTGACCATCTCGTCGGCAAAGCGGAAGCTGCCCAGAAAATTACGCAATTCTTGTTCACGCGCCTGGGGCGACACTTCTTTGGCCAAACGCACCATGTGCTCGAGCGGGCCTTCTTGAGGTCGCAGCACATCGAGTTCCTGCTGCGCAAAATAGCCAATCGTCAAGCCTTTGCCCTCGGTGACACGCCCGGCCAGCAAGGGCAAGGTGCGCGCCACGGTTTTCACCAGGGTGGATTTTCCCTGGCCATTGGCGCCCAGGATGCCAATGCGTTGGCCGGCCAACACCGAGCGGTTCACGCCTTGCAAAATGCACTTGTTGCCCGCGTCGCTCTGGTAGCCAAAGCTGGCATCCTGAATCGACAGCATGGGGTTGGGCAATTGTTCAGGCTCACGGAATTCGAAGTTGAAGTCTGCGCTTGTCAGGATGGGGGCCAAGCGTTCCATGCGCTCCAGCGCTTTGACGCGGCTTTGCGCCTGCTTGGCTTTGGTCGCTTTGGCTTTGAAGCGGTCAATGAATTTCTGCAGGTGGGCAATTTTGTCTTGCTGCTTGGCAAAGGCCGCCTGCTGCAGCACGATTTGCTGGGCGCGCAACTCCTCAAAGGCGCTGTAGTTGCCGCCGTAGCGGGTCAGTTTTTCATGCTCCAGATGCAAGGTCACGCGGGTCACCGCGTCGAGGAATTCGCGGTCATGGCTGATGATCAGTAGGGTGCCTTCGTAGCGCTGCAGCCAGTTTTCCAGCCAGACCAAAGCATCCAGGTCCAAGTGGTTGGTGGGCTCGTCGAGCAGCATCAGGGCGCGTGCCAATTGCAAGCGCATGCGCCACCCCCCCGAAAAACTGTTGACGGGCTGATCGAGTTGATCCAGCTGAAAGCCCAAGCCCAAAATAAGGGTTTGAGCGCGCGCGCGCGCATCGTGCGCGCCCGCATCGGCCAGCATTGCATGGGCATGGCCAATGGCTTCGCCGTCGTTGCTGGCTTCGGCCTGCGTCAGCGCTTGTTGCGCTTCCACCAGGCGGGTGTCGCCTTCGAGCACGAACAGCGTGGCGGGCTGATCGGTTTCGGGCATGTGCTGAGCAACTTGCGCCAGACGCCAGCTGGCAGGCATGTGAAATTCGCCGCGGTCTTCATGCAAGCTGCCATTGAGCAAGGCGAACAGGGTGGATTTGCCCGCGCCGTTGCGGCCAACCAGGCCAATTTTTTCCCCAGGGTTCAGGGTGACCGAGGCCTGGTCCAACAAAATGCGGGTGCCACGGCGCAGTTGAATGTCGCGCAGCGTGATCATGCGATGTCTTGCAGCGCTTGGGCGGTGAGCAGGACCACCTGCTCATCCCCGGCGGAGGTGGGCAGCCAAAGGCCTTCGAGGGTGGGGAAAGCCGCTTCGAAGTAGGCGATCTCGTGGCCAATTTCCAAGACCAGCACGCCCTGGGGCGTCAGCCATTGCGGGGCGTCGCGCAGGCAATGGCGGACAAAGTCCATGCCATCGGCGCCACCCGCCAACGCCAGAGCAGGCTCGGCTTGAAATTCAGGCGGCAGCCCCGCCATGCTTTCAGCGTTCACATAGGGCGGGTTGCACAGAATCATGTCGTAACGGCCAGACGCTTGGGCAAAGCCATCGGATGCCAGCAGTTGGATTCGCGCTTGCAAGTGGTGCCGCTGGACGTTGCGCTCGGCCACGGCCAAGGCTTGCGCAGACAGATCCAGCCCTTGTACCACCGCCTCTGGCCAGGCCATGGCGGCCAGCACCGCCAAGCTGCCATTCCCCGTGCACAGGTCCATGATGCGCGGCGCGCCAGGCGGCAACCACTCGTCCAGGTAACCCTCAGCCAAGACTTCGGCAATCAGGCTGCGCGGAATGATGCTGCGGGCATCCACATGAAACGGCACGCCTTGCAGCCAGGCTTCCCCGGTCAGGTAAGCGGCGGGCTGGCGCGTTTCAATGCGACGCGCAATCAGAGCGCGAGCCTTGGCAAGGTCTTCTGCAGAGAGTTGGCCCGACTCTTCATCCAGCGCTGTGTCCAAGGGCAGGCCGAGCTGCCAAAGCACCAGCCAGGCCGCTTCGTCGGTGGCGTTGAGGGTGCCTTGGCCGAAATGCACGTCCGCTTGCGACAGCTGTTGCGCGCTGTCGGCGATCAGTTCGGCCAGGGTCATGAGGTGGCCGCAGCTTCGCGCTGTTGCAGGTTCTCGAGCACGCGGCGATAGATGTTCTTCAAGGTCTCGATGTCGCTGACCGCCACGTGTTCATCCACTTTGTGGATGGTGGCATTGGGGGGGCCCAACTCCAGGACCTGAGGACAAATCTGCGCAATGAAGCGACCGTCACTGGTGCCGCCGGTGGTCGAGAGCTCGGGGCGCAGGCCGGTCTCGCCTTGGATTGCTGCTTCCACGATCCCGACCAGGTCGCCTGGCGGGGTCAGGAAGGGGCGGCCCCCCAGTGTCCACTTCAGGTCATAGTCCAGCGAATGCTTGTCCAGCGTGGCAATCAGGCGCTGCTGCAGGCTCTCGACCGTGGATTCGGTCGAGAAACGGAAGTTGAAGTCCACCACGCACTCGCCAGGAATCACATTGCTGGCGCCCGTGCCGGCGTGAATGTTGCTGACTTGCCAGCTGGTGGGCGGGAAAAAATCATTGCCCTGGTCCCACACGGTGGCAACCAATTCCGTCAGGGCCGGCGCCAATTCGTGAATCGGGTTGCGCGCCAATTGCGGGTAGGCAATGTGGCCCTGGATGCCGCGCACGGTGAGCTTGCCACTCAGGGTGCCGCGTCGGCCGTTCTTGATCATGTCGCCGGTTTGTTTCACCGCGGTGGGCTCGCCCACAATGCACCAATCCAAGCGCTGGCCACGGGCTTTCAATTGGTTGCAGACCACCACGGTGCCATCGAGGGCGGGGCCTTCTTCATCGCTGGTGAACAGCATGCCAATCGAGAAAGCCGGGTCCGGGCACTGCGCCAGAAATTCTTCCGCAGCCACCACCATGGCCGCCAGCGATGTTTTCATGTCGCTGGCGCCACGGCCGTACAACTTGCCATTGCGGTGGGTGGGGGTGAACGGGTCGCTTTGCCATTGGTTCAGAGGGCCGGTGGGGACCACATCGGTGTGGCCCGCAAACACAAGCGTTCCCGCGTTGGCGCGACGGCTTTTGTGCAAAGCCCATAAGTTGGTCACGCGAAAATGATCGGGCCCGCTGACGATGCTTTCGCATTCGAAGCCACAGGCCTTGAGCCGCTCACCCAGCAGGGCTTGGCATTGCGCATCCTCCGGCGTGACAGAGGCCTGCGCAATCAGCTGCTCGGTGAGTTGCAGGGTGCGTGACATGGCGAAACCCAAAAGGATCAGTCGCGCAGCAAGTCGTTCAGGCTGGTCTTGGCACGGGTCTGTGCGTCCACACGCTTGACGATCACCGCGCAGTACAGGCTGTACTTGCCATCGGCGCTGGGCAGATTGCCCGACACCACCACCGAGCCGGCAGGGATGCGGCCATACGTGACTTCGCCCGTGGCGCGGTCATAAATTTTGGTGCTCTGGCCAATGTAGACGCCCATGGAGATCACCGAGTTTTCTTCCACGATCACGCCTTCCACCACTTCCGAGCGCGCGCCGATGAAGCAATTGTCTTCGATGATGGTGGGGTTGGCTTGCAAGGGCTCGAGCACGCCGCCCAGGCCCACGCCGCCGGACAAATGCACGTTCTTGCCCACCTGGGCGCAGGAGCCCACGGTGGCCCAGGTGTCGACCATGGTGCCTTCATCCACATAGGCGCCAATGTTGACGTAGCTGGGCATTAGGATGGCGCCTTTGGCGATGTAACTGCCACGGCGGGCCACGGCGGGCGGCACCACGCGCACGCCGCTGGCTTTCATTTCCGCTTCGTCCAAGTGGGCGAATTTGGTGGGCACTTTGTCATAAAAGCCCAATTGGCCGGCCTTGATGACTTCGTTGTCCTTCAGGCGGAAGCTTAGCAGCACGGCTTTTTTGATCCACTGGTGGGTGGTCCACTGGCCCACGCCATGGCGGGTGGCGACGCGCAGGCGGCCCGCGTTCAACTCGGCAATGACGTGATCAACGGCTTCCAGGGTTTCTTTGGGCGCAGAGGTGGCAGACAGGCTGGCGCGTTGTTCCCAGGCGGCGTCGATGATTGTTTCGAGTTGTTGGCTCATGGTGTGGTCTTGGAAAAGTTGGATTGAACAAATTGAACGATGCGGTGGGCGGCTTCCAGGCACTCGGCGGTGTCCGCCACCAAGGCCATGCGAATGCGGCCCCGGCCCGGGTTGACGCCCTGGGCTTCCCGCGCCAGATAACTGCCTGGCAAAACAGTGACATTGTATTGAGCCAGCAAGTCCCGCGCGAATGCCGTGTCATCGCCCCCAGGAACGGCCGCCCAAAGGTAGAACCCGGCGTCGGGTAGGTGGACGTCCAAGACCTGTTGCAAGACGGGCGTGACTTCGGCAAATTTCTGACGGTACAGCGCGCGGTTGTCGATCACGTGCTGCTCATCGTTCCAGGCCGCGATGCTGGCCGCTTGCACCATGCCGCTCATGGCGCTGCCATGGTAGGTTCGGTACAGCAAGAAGGCTTTCATCAGGGCAGCGTCGCCGGCCACAAAGCCGCTGCGCATGCCGGGCACATTGCTGCGCTTGGACAGGCTGGTGAAGGCGATCAGGTTCTTGAAGTCATGCCGACCGAGTTGCTCGGCCGCTTCCAATCCGCCCAAAGGCGGCTGGTCACGGAAATAAATCTCGCTGTAGCACTCATCGGAGGCGATGACAAAGCCATGCTTGTCGCTCAAGGCGAAGAGTTTCTCCCATTCGCTCAAGGGCATGACCGCGCCGGTCGGGTTGCCAGGCGAGCAGACAAAGAGCAGCTGGGTGCGTGCCCAGACACTGTCGGGCACGCTGTCCCAATCCACCGCAAAGTTGCGCGATGGCTCGCTGGGGGCGTAATAGGGCTGCGCACCCGCCAGAATCGCCGCGCCTTCGTAAATTTGATAGAAGGGGTTGGGGCAGACCACAAAAGGCGCAGTGCCATCGGCCAAGGCTTGGGGGTTGATGATGGTTTGCGTCAGGGCAAACAAGGCCTCACGCGAACCATTGACCGGCAGGATTTGTGTGGCGGCATCCAGGGTCAAGCCATAGCGTCGCTTCAGCCATGCCGCACACGACTGGCGCAGCGCCGGGTCGCCCGCGGTGGGCGGGTAGGACGCCAGCGAAGAAAAGGCCCCCATCAGCGCCTCCCGCACGAAGCCCGGCGTGGCATGCCGAGGCTCGCCAATGCCCAGGCTGACCGGCGCATGCTGGGGCGAGGGTTGGACGGTGGCAAACAGCTGACGCAACCGCTCAAAGGGGTAGGGCTGCAAATGCGAAAGCAAAGGATTCATGGCTGCTATTATCCCTTCGACTTTCTTTGTCGCCAGGATCTCGCTTGACAACCCCCCGGACTTTTTCGCTGCCTGACGATCGCCAAGCTTGGGTGAAGCGGCTGACGGCTGTCCGTCGCTTGAATTGGGCGGGCGCCAGCCTGCTGGGCTTGGGGGCCCTGAGTCTGTGGTTGTCGGGGCAATGGCGTGCAGCCGTTGGGGGCTTGTTGCTGAGCTTCTTGTGGGTTTTTCTGAGCGAGCGCACCCACCGTCAAACCCAGGCCTTGCACCAAGCCCAGGCGCAAGCAGAGCAGCGGGCACAAATGGCTGAGCAAGCGCATGCCGCCAAGGCCGAGTTCTTGGCCAGCATGAGCCACGAAATCCGCTCGCCACTGAACAGCCTCATGGGCATGGTCGATTTGAGCCTGAGCACCGAGCTGAGCGACACCCAGCGAGACTACCTGACGGTGGCGCAACAGTCCTCCCATCTGGTGTTGAAGTTGATCGACGACATCCTGGACGATGCCCGCTTGCAGTCGGGCCAAGTGCAATTCAACTACCAAGCGGTGGTGTTGCAGCCCTTCGCGCAGCGCATCTTGCGCTCGCATGCTTTGGCCGCGCCCAGGCCACAAGTGAAGTTCGACCTCTCCTGGCAGGAAGACTTGCCGAACAGCGTGTTGCTGGATGAATTGCGCGTCGAGCAAATTCTCAACAACTTGTTGAGCAATGCCGTCAAGTTCACGACCCAGGGCTTCATTCGGTTGTCAGTGGCCAGCAGCGCTGCGCCGCAAGCGCAACAGGAGCTGGTCTTCACGGTCAGCGACTCCGGCCCTGGCATCGCAGCAGATCAGCGGCAGCGCATTTTCGAAACCTATGTGCAAGCCAACCAGTCCGCTGAAAGTTTGCACCCAGGGACGGGCTTGGGATTGAGCATCAGCCGGCGTTTGGCGCAAGGCATGCAGGGCAGGCTCGAATTGCTTCACCAGGTAGATCTTGGGGCGAGTTTCAGCCTGAGTTTGCCCTTGATGCCCTGCGATGCCCCACTGGCAACCGAACCGCATCCGCAGTTGGCGTCCCCCGCCCAAAGCGGGACTGGGACTTTGCCCAGGGTCCTGTTGGTCGAGGACCAGCCCATGAACCAACAAGTCTGTGGTGCCATGCTGCAACGCCTGGGCATCCACGCCAGTGTGGCCAACGACGGGGCCGAGGCATTGGCCATGTGCCAGTCAGAGCGTTTCGACGTGGTGCTGATGGATGTTGTGATGCCGGTCATGGATGGCCTGCAGGCGACCCGACAGCTGCGTGCTCTGTGGGCCGCCGAAGGCCGTGGCAGTCTGCGAATATTGGGCATGACAGCCCAGGTCCAGGCGCACGAGTTGGCACGTTGTCGCGATGCCGGCATGGACGCTTGTTTGGCCAAGCCCATGTCATTGCAGCAGCTCAGCGAGGCCTTGAGCCTGACTTGGCAGCCCACCATTTTGTCAACAGGAGTGGCCATGGATGAAGACCAAGAACTGGATCTCGCGCGAGCCCTTGAGTACGCACTGGACCCCAGCGGCTTGCCCGCACTGATCGACACTTTCATGGAAAGCCTGGCCACATCGCGCAAGGCCTTGGGCCAAGCCATGCGCGAACACCATGGCCATGAAGTCGCCTTGCAATTGCATGCTTTCAAGGGTTTCATGCCCATTTTTGCCGGTGCGAGTTTGTCGCAGGCGATTGTGGATTTGGAGCATCTTGCCAAGGCCGGCAACTTGGCGGCTGTGCAGTCCGCTTGGGAGGCCTTGTCCCCGCGCTTGGAGCGGCTGGAAGGGGAGCTGACCCGGGCTCGGCAACGTTATCATCAGGCTTGAGGTTTTTCATTGAAAAACCCACGAATTGAATACTTTAGAATTCAAAAAGGCTCGCGGTGCGTCTCACCTCCATCAAATTGTCCGGCTTTAAGTCGTTTGCCGAACCCACCAACTTCTTGCTGCCAGGCCAGCTGGTGGGGGTCGTGGGCCCCAACGGCTGTGGCAAGTCCAACATCATGGACGCCGTGCGCTGGGTGCTGGGCGAGAGCCGCGCCAGTGAGCTGCGTGGCGAGTCCATGCAGGACGTCATCTTCAACGGCACCAACACTCGCAAGCCGGCCAGCCGCTCCAGCGTGGAGTTGGTGTTCGACAATGCCGACCACCGTGCCGGTGGCCAATGGAGCCAATTTGCCGAAATCGCCGTCAAGCGCGTGCTCACCCGCGACGGCACCAGCAGCTACTACATCAACAACCAGCCGGTGCGCCGCCGGGACGTTCAAGACGTGTTTTTGGGCACGGGTTTGGGGCCACGTGCCTACGCCATCATTGGCCAGGGCACCATCAGCCGCATCATCGAATCCAAGCCGGAAGAGTTGCGTTTGTTCCTAGAAGAAGCGGCCGGCGTCTCCAAATACAAAGAGCGCCGTCGCGAAACAGAAAACCGCTTGAGCGACACCCGTGAGAATTTGACCCGTGTCGAAGACATCTTGCGCGAGCTCAACAGCAACCTGGAAAAGCTGGAGAAGCAGGCCGAGGTGGCGCAGCACTACCACAGCCTGCAAAGCGATGTCACCCTGAAGCAGCAGCAGTTGTGGTTTCTGAAACGCCGTGAGGCGGAAACAGACCAGGTGAACCTCGCCACCCAGGCCCAAAAAGCCATGACCGACCTTGAGTCGCGGGTGGCCGATTTGCGCCACATCGAGGCCGACCTGGAAACCATTCGGCAGGCACACTATGCCGCCGGTGACCAGGTCAATCAGGCCCAAGGCCAACTCTACGAAGCCAGCGCCGAAGTGGGGCGCCTGGAGGCTGAAATACGCTTTGTGGTCGAGGGACGGCAGCGTGCCGAACAACGCCTGGTGCAATTGCAAGAGCAATTGGCCCAGTGGGCCCAACACCAGGAGGAAGCCGAGACGGAGTTGGGCACGCTGGCGGAAACGGCCGAGCATGCAGAAGAGCAAGCCGCTTTGTTGGCTGCACAAGTGGAGGAACAAGCCAGCCAAGTGCCCGTGCTCGAAGAAGCCTTGCGCCAGGCGCAGCAGCGTGCCAACGATCAGCGCGCCAGTGTGGCCCAAGTGCAGCAGCAAATTCAGGTGCTGGCCGCAGACCAGCGCAACATTGAAGAGCAGTCCCGGCAGCTGAACCAGCGCCGCGAACGCCTGGTCACCGACCGCCAGGCGCTGGCCGCACCCGACGAAACACGCCTGCAAGATTTGCAGCAGCAATGGGGCGAGGCCAAAGAGGCTGCCGAGGTGGCCGATGCCGTGCTGCATGCGTTGCAAGACAGCGTGCCGCAACTCGATGAGGCGCGGCGGCTGGCCCAGCAAAGTTTGAACCAGGAGAGCTCACGCCAGGCCGATTTGTCGGCGCGCCTGGATGCCTTGCGCGCGTTGCAGGAAAAGGTCAAGACGGACGGCAAGTTGCAGCCCTGGCTGGCCAAGCACGGCTTGGAAAGCTTGCAGGCCTTGTGGAGCAAGATTCACATCGAGGGCGGCTGGGAAAACGCCCTTGAAGCTGCATTGCGCGAACGTCTGGGTTCTTTGGAAGTGAGCCGTTTGGACATGGTGCGCGCCTTTGGCAGCGATGCGCCACCGGCCAAACTGTCCTTCTACAACTTGCCTTCGGCCGCAGCACCGCTGCCAACCGCAGGCTTGCCGCGCTTGGCGGACCTTCTGCGTTTGAACGATGCCGGCCAAAAAGCCTTGCTGTCCGATTGGCTCACCGGGTGTTACACCGCCGCCAATCTGGAAGAAGCCTTGGCTGCGCGCGCCCAACTGCAACCTGGCGAAGTGATCTATGTGCCTGCCGGCCATGCCATCAGTGCGCACAGCGTCAGTTTTTACGCCCAGGACAGCGAGCAAGCCGGCTTGCTGGCGCGCGCGCAGGAAATCGAAAACCTGGACAAACAACAAAAAGCGCAGGCTTTGATTCACGAAGAAGCCCGCCATGCGCTGGTGCGTGCCGAAGCCGCCTATTCAGACGCCTCGCAACGCTTGGTGAGCGCACGTCGTGACGCCAGTGAAACGCAAGCGCGCGCCCATGCCTTGCAGGTTGAAACATTGCGCCTGACCCAGCTGGCTGAGCAAACGCGGGCGCGCAGCGATCAAATTGCGGGCGACATGGCCGAAGTCGATGCCCTGCTGGAAGAATTGCAAGAGCGACGCGTTTCAGCCGAAGAAAGTTTTGAGGCCTTGGACATGCAACTGGCGGACAGCCAGGAGCGCCATGCGCAACTGGATGAACAAGTGATGACGGCCGAGCGCCGCCTCAATGACTGTCGCGAACAATTGCGCAGCCTGGAGCGCCAAATGCAAGAGGCGGATTTTGCACGGCGCACCCAAGCCTCGCGGGAAGCGGAGTTGAAGCGCATCCTCGACACCGCAGCGCAACAGTCCACCGCCATCCATTCGGAAACCGCTCGCGCGCAGGAGGAGCTGACCCGTTTGAGCGATGCCGCAGCGCAAGCGGGTTTGCAAACCGCCCTGGATTTGAAGTCGGAGCGTGAAAAAGTGCTGGGCGCCAAGCGCAGCGAATACGATGACCTCACCACCAAGCTGCGTGCCAGCGACGAGCGGCGCTTGCAGTTGGAGCGCGAGTTGGACCCGATGCGCCAGCGCATCACCGAATTGCAGCTCAAAGAGCAAGCCGCCCGCTTGGGCATGGCCCAATACGAGCAACTGTTGGCCGACGCCCAAGCCGATCTGGCGGCGGTGGCGCAAACGGTGGAAGCGCAGCAAGTTCGCCTGAGCGGTTTGCAGTCCGAGATCGACCGCTTGCACCGCGAGATTGCCGCGCTCGGTGCCGTCAACCTGGCCGCGCTGGACGAGTTGACCAGTGCGCGCGAACGCAAGACTTTCCTCGATGCGCAATCGGCCGACTTGAACGAAGCCATGACCACCCTGGAAGACGCGATTCGCAAAATCGACGGCGAGACCCGCGAATTGCTGGGCGGCACCTTCAAAGTGGTGAACGAGCATTTTGGCCGCATGTTCCCCGAGCTGTTCGGCGGCGGCAATGCGCGCTTGGTCATGACCGGCGAGGAAATTCTGGACTCGGGCGTTCAGGTGATGGCGCAGCCGCCGGGCAAGAAAAACCAGACCATCC
>Ga0255090_1000397_pt1 | contig 14099 bp, 12 predicted proteins | sample Colum_Yuk_RepA_8_2_FD_188444 | JGI IMG/M metagenome (GOLD analysis project Ga0255090, IMG submission 188444) | Freshwater microbial communities from Columbia River, Oregon, United States - Colum_Yuk_RepA_8d | ecosystem: Environmental > Aquatic > Freshwater > River | place: USA: Oregon...
AATGTTGGCATTCCCATTGTCTTTGAACGAGACTTGTTTGGTTGTACGTGTGTCAGTGGCTGTTCGAATTCAACCTGCGGAAACGACAACACGTCCGTTGCGTAATTTTTCTCGCGAAATTTACTATTTAACGATTGGACTTCATCCTCTTTCACGAAGCTGACGGACAAATGAAACGTGCCAACTCCCAGCTCTGTCATAATGGTGTGGCAAATCGTACGAACGGACTTTTCGTTTACTTTGAATGCGGAGGTCTGGTTAGTAACTTGAATGGTAGTATTTTTCGTATCGGGATCCATCTTGTCCTATCTGAACTGATTACGTACGACGAAATGCAGCAACGTTGCTTGCTACCGGTACGCTCTCAGTGTTTTCCTTTTTGACCTTCAGTCCTGATTTGCCGCCGCTGCGAAGGGACTCAAGGGAGCCGACGCGCATGACGGGTTTGGAAGCACTGCCTTCCAAAACAGGAGTGATGGTTTCTTCCGCATGTTTTGCCAACTGACTAAAATCAGGAAGCGTCTCATTCGCATTGGTTTCTGAACCGCGAATGTTTCTCACTTTCGATTCGTTACTTTGGCTGGTCATGCGCATCCTTGCGAAATCTTGGACGACCAAAAATTTTGGTATTCAAGATAATGTATTGGCTTTGATTATAGCATTTCGCGTGTCCTATTGCGAATGACACGTAGAAAAGGTGAGCGCTGATTAGGCGATTAATTGAGTTCTTTGCCTATTTTTTGATCATGGCGCATCCACACGCCCGAATAGGTGGGCAGACCCATCTGCTTGAAACGCGTCTCGAATGGGGTTGCGTGATCGGTTCCTGAAAGATCGGATGGTGTTTCACCGCAGTACACGAGGCCTACAACTGCGCAGAACTCTTTGACTTCTTCGAAGTAGTCTAATTGATCTGATTTGAACCACAATCGTCCACCCCCTTTGAGAATGGAGCGGAGTTCGTGGGCGAATTCGACGGTGAACATGCGATTCTTGCGCTGGCTCTTTTTTGTCCACGGATCGGGAAAAAAAACCATAACCAAGTCGACCTCAGCTTGGGCAAACATCTCTTTCAAACTCTTACCAGACATACGGCCCATAACCACTCTAGCGTTTTGTAGCGCATGCTCGATGACTCGCTTTGCAGACAAAGCGACGCGCTTGAAGGTGATGTCGATGCCGATCCAATTGAGAGTTGGATTCAACTTGGCAAAGTGAATGAGCGTGCTTCCTTTGTAGCAACCGATCTCGACAGCGAGTGGGCGAGCAGCTTGAGTTGATTCGGCGGAAAATTCTTGTCGCCATTGCCCGCACATGCCGCGGAGTTGTTCGCCAAACATGATCGCAGATTTTTCGGGCGCGTGTGGCAACGAAAGTTCGCGCACTTGCGCGAGGTATGGATTGATGCCGCGATCGGTGATCGCCGTCGGATCGTAAAAGATATCTGTGTGCTTGAGTGGCATGAACCGTTCCTGAAAATGTTGCCCTTGGAGTCAGACGAACAACCCGCTCACGGCCTGTAAGCCGGATTCTGTCTCCCGCACATATCGTGCGGTACAACTATCATTCCTCTGGGAGAGTTGTTGCCAACTCCCTCGGTGCGACCTACCCGGAACACGTTGGACCAACGCTGTGCAATTGAATGCACTGTTCCTCTATTTGGTCTTGCTTCGAATGGGGTTTACCGAGCCAACTTGTTCCCAAGTTGCTGGTGAGCTCTTACCTCACCGTTTCATCCTTACCGGCCTCCGAAGAAGCTTAGGCGGTTTGCTTTCTGTTGCACTTTCCGTCGGGTCTCCCCGCCTGGTCGTTAACCAGCATTCTGTCCTGTGAAGTCCGGACTTTCCTCCCTATTTGCCGAAGCAAATAGCGCGATAGTCCAGCCGTCTTATTGGGTCATTTTCTGACCCCAAGGGTGCGCGCAATCTAACATGGGGTGCTCAAAAGTCAATCAGGGGTCAGAGGGTGTCAGAGTGGATGGTGACGCCGAAGGCATTGGGGTGGAATGGGGTTGGAGGTGTAGTTAAATTAGGTGGTTAGATGTGGATGGGGTGGGCGTGGCGGCTTCGCCGCGGGGAAGTCGAGGAAAGATTGTTGAGCCAATGCGGTAATCTTGATTGGGGTCTAGCACTAAGTAATGGCCTCACTGAGTACCGCTGGGCTCCTTGCTCCTGCACCGCCTTCGCTACGCGCTCGCCCGTTGGCGGCTCCGCCGCGGGGAAGTCGAGGAAAGATTGTTGAGCCAATGCGGTAATCTTGATTGGGGTCGAGCACTAAGTAATGGCCTCGCTGAGTACCGCTCGGCTCTTTGCTCCTGCACCGCCTTCGCTACGCGCTCGCCATCCTGGCTCGCGAGTTACTCAGTGAGGCCATTACTTAGTGCTAGACCCCAAGCAACGTTACCTCGATTAAGCAACATTCCGTCTCCGGAAATTGTTTGGTGGCTCGCGAGTTACTCAGTGAGGCCATTACTTAGTGCTAGACCCCAAGCAACGTTACCTCGATTAAGCAACATTCCGTCTCCGGAAATTGTTTGAGCAGTTTGTAATTTACTGAAAAGCACACGCTAAGGGACCAGTTCAAAAAAGAACTGCACCACACGCATTTGGAGCGTAGGTGCAGATTTGAAACTAGTGCTTCGCAGCCGTACTATTCGGCGTACTGTACGTACAAATGTACTGGACAGATATCTACGATGAACGGTCCACCGCGTCGTGCAATGTCCACGGAAATCAAACGCAAAAGACCACCTGCGCCACCATTCACAGAGTGTTCATAGGCAATGGTAAAACCGCCAATGCGCTCGGATCGCACCAAACGTGTCGGAATGGCTGGTGAAGAACCATCAGCCATCTGCACACCACTCTTCATCAGACCGCATTTCTCTTCCATCGCAACCTTATAGGCAACAATCGACGGCGTGCCGTTTGTCATCCAGAACGTACCACGAGTACCTTCTTCGACGTTGATCTTGCCAACAAATTGGAACTTACTTACTGGAGGTGTGGTGGCATTTGGATCGAGGTAGCGCAAGTATGCAACGGCACCGTTCGACACAACGTCTCCCGAACCTTGCATTTTGCGCCACAACTGGCGTGTGCTGCGCACGCTGTCGGTAAGAATCATCAATTCTCCACGGGTACCCACTGCGGTACCAACCAATCCACCTTCGGCACCATATTTGGCGACGAATGCTTCTTGAGCATCGTAAAAATCTGGATTGCTTGCATTGCTTGCCGGCACGGGTCCGGACCATTCAGTAAATGCAATCGGAAATGTCTTGTATTGGGCGAGCGCTGATGCTGAAAGTGTTAGCGACGCAACGAAACCGGCCATGCACATTTTTAAGAACGAAAATGACTTCATAAAATTATCCCCAATGCGTAACGGTTGTGTAGCGATCGCGCAAAAAGCGCTATCGCGGCATTTTTTCTTCCCAAACATTGCGCCTGATAACAAATCCTGAAGCAAAGCTCGCCTGCCAATTACTGACTTCCTTGAACTGGTCCCTTTGCGTGTGCTTGCCCTCTCCATTAGTGTCGAGTATTGCAGCGAAACCTTTGCATTCCGATCTAACATTCACCTTTTATGAAGCAACAATCCAGGATCACTACTTAAATTCAGTGAAAAGCACACGCGAAGGGACCAGTTCACGAGTAATTACGGACGTCTCGACGACTGGTGCCTGTCAAGCTTTGGATCATATGACGGCCAGTAGCGAAAGTAATCGCCATCGGCACCGGACAGTGTTGGTGGCAGGTTGCGCCAATACTTTGCCGATCTTGTTTCTTCCAAGACGCAATCTCGCTTCGGCGGAATCGGTGCCGCATGCAACCATGGCAATCCTCCTCGCTGCACGGTTGGAAGGTCGAATCGCCCCATGGGAACCAATTGGGATGTCTCCGAACCTGGACCCAATAGTGGGGCAAACGTCTTTTGATCCAGGCGGGTTTGGATGCTCGGCCGATGCGTCATCATCAACACGGCGGACGATTGCCCCGTGCTGTCGGGACGCAAAACCTCACCGCGGATAACGCCCTCCAAATACCGTTTACACATCGCCGAGAGAACCCAATCGGTGGCCATGAATTTTCCCGAGCCTTCCTGCGGAAACAGTCGTATATCAACGATGTCGGGGATAGCCTTCGGGGGAAAGTTTTTTTGCGTTTGTTGATACGGCAGAACGGACGATCTCATAAAAGACACGTCGGCATCAGTTGCTGCAAAGGAGATGCGATGCACGATCGAACCATATCGCAAGCCTTGCTCGTTATTCCAATAATCAGCCCATGTGTCTTCCAAACCGTCTTCAGGAAAAAAGTCCTCATGGTTGTCCGCAAAAACTTTGGCGGTTTCGTAGCCATATTTTGCTGACAAAAAGCAAAACAAGTAAGAATGTCGCGCGGCATTTGCCACCCCAGAATCGTTGTTGAACAGGTTTTTGGCCACAGCTTGGCCGCGTGCGCGGGCTTGTTCTTGCTCCGCAAGCGGCACTCCAGTCTCACCCGTCATCCAAAAACCGCGCCGCGCAATCGCTTCCGTTTTGACATTCTTCAAAACTGCGTTGGGGTAACAAGTCTTGTCGGCGGAGCGTTCAACGTGCGGTGACCGGGTTTGCGCAAAAACTTGCATCGGCTGCGTGTCACTGCCAAGTGATTGCTCAGGGCATTTGGGAGCCTCGTGGCATTCGTCGTATAATTTGGCCATTTCATTGCCGAATTGTATAGCGTCACCTGCAATTTGCGCTGCATCGAGCACCGCCCTGACATTCATGGTCGACATTGTAAAATGCAAAGACTCGGCAATGCGTTTATCGAGATTGTGCGCCAGCCCGCCTTCATCATCAGCAAGAGCCCTTGATGAGTGCGCTTTACACCCTGATATGCTCAAGAAAATCGACAAATAGACACATATTCTTTGTGTGGTCGTCATCAGTTTCTTCCCAAAATGATCGCAGGCACTCATCATACAATGTCTGAGTCACATCGCAAACTCCACTTGCGCATGCAGGCAAGTGGTCTGCAAACGGTGATTAAAGATCGCGAGCGTTAAGTAAACTATGTGCAGATTGTGCACGTCATGGTCCTTGGTCAATTGATGGACACCTTGTAAATCATGATTTCGGCGTTTGCGACATTTGACGAAGGTAACCGCTTGCCGATCACATACAACCAGCCACCGCCAATGTAGCGTACCGCTCCACTTTCATAGGAATAGTTGGCGTCGGGAGTTGCAAGCTCAAGTAAGCCCCCGCCTCCAGAACGCGTGTCGGCTGTGCCGTTTTCGAGGACAAATTGGACAAACATGGAATTATTTGAAGTCACAGGAATGTACGCCAAGCGACCGTGTGGTAGCGCCGCAGTGCTCTTAATGCCATCGGATGAAAACACATTGAGGGAGCCACTGGTGGCAAACGCCGTATCTGAGATGCCGTCTGGGTCGATGCGCGCAATAAATCCTCCTGCACTGACGTTCGTGACATCAAATCGCGTGCCGAAGATGAAAAGGCTGCCAGGCTTCCGGGACTTACGTTGTCGATGCCGTTGCAGGCAGCGTGGGTTCGCGCCCGCTATGGCTTTCGCAATTAGCCAATGGGTCGATCGTATTCAATGCTGTCGATGCGGTGCTGGGATATGAACCGTGGGTGGTGGCACCGTAGTCGCATTAGCCATCTGGCGCCTATACTTTGTAAGCGCCCGACAGCTTCATGATCTGATCGAAGTCGTCCGGAAAATCGGGATCGTCCGTCAACGCGACATTCCATACTTTCTGGTGGCATCGCTCACATTCAAACAAAATGGAAAGCCCTTTGTTGGGGCGTTGATCGTAGGAGATCGGGACGAGAACTCCCTTACATGAATTGGCTCGATCACCGGGTTTTACATCAACATGAAGCGAATGCAGGCATTTGGGACAGTGATTCCGGCATGTTTTTCGCGCAGGAGGCACCTTCAATCCGCATTTGACACAATCAAAAGTTTCGTTGATTTTGGTGAAATTTCCGCGACCTTCGCTCAAATCGTAATCTCCCGAAAAAACTGCGGTAACCTCACAAAACTAAAGTCTTTTCTTGTTTATCCGAAATCTACTCAGATGCAAAGAGGAGTTGAGTTTGTTTAGAGCCAAGACGTCAAATCTTAAGAACGTATTCTTCGCCGCGAGTTTGGCGATGGGAATCGTTTCTTGTGGTAGCGCAGGTAGCGATGCCGATTCGACCGTTGAAGCAGGATCATCCACGGTGCGTGGTAGCATCGTTGCATCTGATGGTGACCAAGGGAAGCTTTCAAACTGGGTAATCGTCGCACTGGATCGCGAACTAGGAAGTGCGCGCGTAGCTGTGATTAGTGGTGCAGGCCTATTTCAATTCGAAAAAATGGACATCACAAGACCGATTACGTTTGCGCTTTTGACGACAGATTATAAATTTACATCCATCCTTTCTTTGACATCGCCGGCGGCGGGTACCATTCGGCAATACTTTCGACCCATCGAAAATTTGCCAAAGCTCGTGCATCGCGGGCAAGTCATGACGTTTTTCAAAGAAGATGATTTGGAAATTGAAAAAGATGTCGCGGCTGACGGCGATGCGGATTTGATTCCAGACGGCATGGACCCAGACGCCTTGGCATTGAAGAACAAAATCAGTCTCGCATTGGCGTCCGACGAAGTTGGATACGAAGAAGACGCACTTTCACTAGTGGCGTCGTTGAACGACTTTGACCGTGACGGCATCCCAGACATCAAAGATCCAGACATCGACGGCGATGGTATTCCCAATGAATTCGACACCAACGAAGACGGTGACGAATATCCGGACATTTTTGACGGTGATGCGAATGGTAACTTAGTGAATGACACATCAGAAACGGAAGGCGATCTCTTCTTTAACGACGGCGCGCATTTCATTGCAGTGCAGTCGCAAAAGGCAGTGGATTCCAGCGGAGTTGAAGAAGCGACCGTGACCATTAATACGAAGCTTCGTGATGGTGTTAACCCACTGGCGATCGATGTGCGTGGTGCGCCGTCGCTTTTCAATGGGGCGACCATTTACAACATTACGGTGAATGCCGAAGGTGCAGAAGAAGTTATCTCGTCAGCATGGGACAAACGTCTACTTGATGACGGTGCCAGCAATGACAGCAGCGAAGATGACAGGATTTATGGACGCAAAGTGGTTCTAGGCACCGGCAAGGTGCCAAAGATCGACCAAGTCTTATTTGTCCGTTATGCATTCGGAACAACATCGGCTCCGTGGTTTGTCGAGTTTCCGTACACATTCCCTGAAGTCAAGACCAACAAAATCCGTGCAACCTACGACAAGACGTTGAAGCGTATCACTATGGTTGGTAGCCCGTTCGACACACAGAAGAACTACAAGTGGTTTGTTGATGTTGTCGGAACCATTGATGAGAAAGAAGGCGTTGTCTACACTTCACCTGAGCAAAATGGTGCGGATGGTAGTACGTTTGTGATTCCTGATGGCACGCTGGAATCCGGGACAAAATATAAAATTTCCGTACGCGCACAAGCTATGGACAAGGTTCCTAGCTATCCATCATACGTGGTCAAATCGGCAGAAATAGAAATCACTTACGAGTAATTGCCATCGCAAATCATAGTCGATCTCTGCATGCGGGGAAGACTCTACTGTATCGGACGCACGCGCCGATGGGATTCTTGCAATCGATCTATTTCTGGAAGCTCGCCATACGCAGTATAGACAAACTTGCCGGGCAACGGTTTGTGTGTGATCGTGTCAGTCAACAGCAAGTGACCTAGCTTTCGATCGATAGAATGGCAGCGAAAGCATTTGCTCTTTTCTTTTTTAGCCAGAGCTGGATCGATGATTTTGTTTCCATCCTTATCATACAATTCCAAAACAATTTTTAAACGATATTGACCCGCGCTGTCCACAAACTCAGCTATCAAAGCTTCCCGACGGATGACCTGTCCATTTACGATGTCGTGAGCTACGGCAACGTCTCCGCGTTTGTTTGCGGGATCGCCCATCTTCAAATACAAATGCCGCTCGGGTTTGAGCGATGATCCGTCAAAGGGGCTACGCACGGCTTCTGCCTCTGATTTACCTACCGGCATCAAGCGCGTCAGATCAAATTTAGCGTAGTCTGAAAGAACGGTTGGGATTCCGTTTGCGGAATTGACGGAGTCTGACTGAGTGTCGGCAAGCGTAGCGCAATCTTCACCGACAACATCCATGCAGCTGTGAAAAAAATTACGAAGTCTTGAGCGCGAAACATGAATAGAAGCTCCACAAGTGCCATGGAATTATATCATCAAAATCGTCGTGATGTGCTAGTCTGAACACCAATCATGAAATTTTTTGAGGCGATAGTAGATGCAGGCTAGAGCTACGTTGTTTGCTATCCTTTTTTCTTTGCCCAGCCTAAATGCCTCAGCAAAGTCCGACGAAAGAGTTTGGGCGGGTACCATTAAAACGCAGACGGGTAGCCCACTCGTATTGCGAAACCCAGTCAAGCAAGTCACCGCATCGTGGAAAAAATCCGTCGAAGACAAAGGACTGATGATCATCCAGTTTCAAGAATTGCATTGGGAGGCGGGACCTTTACTCAACGGTTCGAGACTCTATTACGGAGACTATGTTTTGACTCGATCCAATGCGGTCGTGACGGTGGACCTTCAGGACGGCATGAAACTTTCAATTGTACCGGGGACGAGTATACGCATCTCGCGAACCGAGTTATTGCAAAAGAAAAAGACGGTTGTCGAAAAATGGATCACCCTCTTCAACGGCAAAGTTCGCGCGATGGTTGAACAGAAGAGGAAAGATGCCGAATATACCAAGTTTAGGACGCAGTCGATAGCCATGGGGGTGAGAGGAACGGATTTCGTCATTGAGGGTGCGGGTAGCCAATCGAAGGTCTTAACTATCGAAGGTGAAGTTGCGGTGCGTCCAGTTTCTGCGGAAGAGAACAACGCGTTTGAAGTGATAAACAGCGCGGTAAACGAACTGAGCGACGACGCTGCGGTGAGTCGAGCTACCGAAGTTTTGACCAAAGCGGCCGAGTTGCCGCCGCAGGCCGTCGTGTCTAAAGGAATGAAGGTCGAAGCGGTTGTGCCAACGGCGACGGGAGCAGCAGATGTCGCAACGAAGCTCGTGGCAACGCAAATCGACAAGCAGGAAGTTTTGGGTCTCAAAGAAATGAGTTCGACACTTGGTGCGATGGCTGGTGAGGCAGAAACACGAAATCTGACAAACCTTGAAGCTGAAGTGACTGCAAAAGAAAAACTAGAAGAAACAGCCAAAAATGACGCAAAACCCATTCCGACGAAACCCAATTATAAGCACCATGCTTGGGTTCACGCTGCAGCGCTTGTTTATGACCTCGGCTTACCTGACGATAACAGCGTGATCTTTCGTTCGACAGGTATCGTTCTTGATTATCGTTACTCACCGTGGAAGTTTGTCGATATAGGTGGTCTTGTCGCTTACGTTCCAAGTTTTTCAACAGAGTACACAGGATACGATTCAGCAATTTCCGGCATGGAAGTCGTTGGCGGACTCGGCCTAGCGGCTGCTAGAGTTGCGGGTAAAGTAAGTCTCGGAGCATTTACTGGCGGACTGAGTTTTTCCGTATTGGCGAGTACGGGTATCGAAATCGCATATATAGATGGCGATCAACAAATTCTATCTTCCTACGACATCGAACACCAGCCAATGCTGTCGATGTTTTTCAGTTTTCGTTTCAAAGATCGCTTTCAAGCCGGCATTGAATTGGGTGGCACCGATGTCTATTTTCAGAGAGATTCTTCGTCGGGGCGAGAGGTTGTTTCGCTCATGCCTGACGAGCAGGGAGTCGCATTTTTGCGTGTAGGCGCGGGTTGGGGTTTTTGAAGCCTGATTGGCTGATCGCGTCCACTTAAAACGAACTTCGGAGTCGATGTCACATCGACTCCGAGGCCTTTCCTATGAAAGTTATCTGACGACGGGGACTTTCACGGTGTACATGGCGTTCAGTGCGCGGCCATTGAGGCTGCGAACGTGAAGCATGAACCTTGTCATTGGGTCTTTCTGTGGCAAGTTGACTGTGGTCTTGAACCACTTTTCAACGTCAACGCAATTGCTACCTTCTTCCATCTTGAGAATCGGCAGGACAACAATACTTTCTCCGGAATCAAGTACTTTGATTTCATCCCACTTCATGCAGCTGTTAGTTAGGCGTCCTTCAATGACAGCGAAGTATGTACCGTTGGTGTCGTTCATCATGCTGATGCTTTCAACGGGTGCATACAAATGATCATCTGGTCCGGCGTTCTGCGCTTCGGCGACCATAAACATCTTAGATGCAACTGCGTCCGGTCCGGTCAAAGTGAACTCACCCTGCGGTAAGTGAGGGATGGAAACGTAGTTTGTGAAAGGCACCAAAACTTCGGCGCATGCACCAGAAAATTTCTTCACCTTTTGCTCGATGTCAATGGTGCGATTGCTTTCATTGAGTTTCCACGTGGCATCGCCCAACTTGTGGCAAGTGGATGGAAGGTATCCATCGATGGCAATCGTGACTTCGTCGTTGTCGTCAAAACCGTTCGGAACAATGAAGGTGTATTCTTTGGCAACTTCCCATTCAAATTGATCTGCTGCAATGGCAGCTGTCGGAACCATCATACATGCAGTAGTCATCATCAATGTGCGAATCATATTTCTCCTCCTCGATATGAGAACAACATTCAACCATCGCATTTTGCGGTAGCAAAACGCCGTTGTGCATTTGGTGTGCCAATTTGCATTCAATTTTCTGAAAAATTTTTAAGACGTGAAAATCAGTTGCATTTTTCTTTGCACAACAAAATCTTGAACGTCGTTGATGATGCAAGGCCGGGGGTAATTTGCGTGTGTTGCCACAGAGTGGCGCAAATTTCGCGCAGCATCAGATAGACCAAAATGACGCTGTGTGATAATCGCCCATTGCGTGAAATCGTACACGAGATCCCGAAATACAATGATGAACCTGGCGTTAAAGTTTTTAAGGAATTTTATAGAATCACCTTGATTTTGTAAGGTCCGCGAAACTTGGCACGGTCATTGCTGAGTAGGTTTTAGGTTGGCAAATTTTACTGAATACGGAGGAGGATTTATGAAGAAGATTTCTAAATATGTAGCAGGTGTAGCAGCCGCAACCGGACTCTTTGCATTCGGCCCAGCCGCATTTGCAGAGGAAGGATACGAGTTGGTGAAAGTCGATTCTGCGGATGTGTTCATCCCAGAAGGTTTTGACGATAACGACGAGTCAGTGGTCGTGCTAGATGGTTTCTTGAAAAGTGGATGCTACAAGCTAGCACAAACGGAGCATCGTCTCGACCAGCAAACCGGCGTGATCACCGTTACGCAGTTTGCGCGTAAGTATCCAGGCCCATGTGTGATGGCATTGGTGCCGTTCACATCTGAAGTGCGACTCGGTGTATTGCCACAAGGTCAATATCAGGTCGTCACTAACGATGGATTGCTCAGCCAGCGCATGACGATCAAAGAAGCAAACAACGCAGGTCCAGATGATTTCATGTATGCTCCAGTGGAAGCTGTGACCGTGCACGAAATTACAGTGCGCGACAACGGTGACTATGTGGCGTTCTTAAATGGCCGCTTCACCACGAACTGCATGGCATGGGAAGGAACGAAAGTAATCGACAGTGGCAAAACCATTGTGGTGCAGCCAGTGATCAAGATGCTTGATTTGCCGGTCTGCGAAGACGCAACGATCCCTTTCCGCGTAGCAGTGGATCTTCCTCGTGGAATGGTTGATGGTCGTCATTTGTTACATACACGCAGCTTGAACGGCCGCAGCGTGAATACAGTGTTCAGCGTCATCAAGTAAGTCAGTAACTTCCGCCCCCTCCCAAGGTGGGGGCGGAAGCTCCGTCTCCAACGCCGCGACCCTTGCAAGTGTCGCGGTGTTTCGCCTTTTCAGCGCCGTTTACCCCTCATTTGAGCCATTCTCTACTTACCACTTCGCATAATCCTCGTTTCGGGGAATGCTGGAATAGTCGCAAATTCTTCACTAGTTTCACCTCTATGCCTTTCCCTGTGCAGACTTTGCCGATGGGTCCCAATCAATAAGTCCGTCGAAACTCCCTAGAATAAAAAGTAGCAAACCTCGCCTTGTCGGCGCGGCACTCAATCGAAAAATCCGTTACCGGAGGATCAGATGAGGACTCTAGCTCTTTCGACCATTTTGTTTTCAGGTGTGGCGTTGGCTGCCCCCAAGTTTCAACTTAATACGGGTAACCAGTTGACTGCTAACGGTCCGTCGACAATTCAGGTCGAGGCTTCGTTGGAAGGGATCGAGATCCGCGGTAAGGCGGATGCGATGAAGACTGTTCACGCGGACGGTTTGAACTCGTTGAACATTCCTGGCAAGCCAGACTTGTTGACCACTGGTCGATTATTTTTTGTGCCCGCGGGATATGACGCTCAGCTGGTCATTGAGCAAGACTCTTCCGAAGTGGTCGAAGACGTTCTTGTAAAACCAATGCAGAGAAAGTTTCGCTGTGATCGCAAAGACACATTCATGATGGATCGCAAGCTCTATAGTTCCGAGAAGGTTTATCCTGCATCTCCAGTCGCCATCGAACCCGTTGGTTCGGTCACTGGTGGTAAAATCATGCGTCTTGCGTTCTACCCGGTACGCGCGGACTTCACCAATAAAACAGTGATTATGTCAAAGCAATTGAAAGTACGCGTCGAGTTCGTTCCTAACGGTCAATCGACCATCGAAGGCGACATGATGAAGGATGGACTGATGGGCCAAGTTCTCAAGTCGATGGTTATCAACCAGGCGGACTTTCGAGCAGGCAAGAAGCCAGCAACGGAAAATATGTTGATCATCGTTGCAGATAGCCTCGCTTCTTCCATCCAGCCATTTGCTGCTTGGAAGGCGGCGTCTGGTATCGGCGTTGATGTTGCGACCTATACCGCAGTCGGCGGCAATCGCGCAGCCATGCAACGTTACATCCAGCAATATTTCGACAATCAGAACAAGAATCTGACCTACTTGCTCGTCGTTGGTAACCAGACGACCGTGCAGCCGTACATGCTGAGCACCAGCAGTGGCAGCGCCGCATCTGATTATCCGTTTGCGAAACTTGTCGGAAACGATGACATTCCCGACATCATGTACGGCCGTATCGTAGCAAACAACGCCAACGAAGTTGCGATCCAGACGCAAAAGATCATGGAATACGAAAAGCTCGCGGCAACTTCTGATAGCTGGTATCCAAATGGCACAACCATTGCCAGCAACGAAGGCAGCGGTCCTTCTGACGAGCAATACGTCCAAATGATCGAAGAATCGATGCGCACGCACACGTACACGGGTGTTGACCGTTTCTATCAGCGTGATCGTTCTGCAACCGCAGCGAACATTTCTGCAGCCCTTGCTAATGGTCGTAGCTGGTTGACCTATGTAGGTCACGGCAGCGGCGTATCGTGGGGATCTACCAATGACTATTTCGGCGTCAGCACCATCAATACTCTAACCAACGCTGGTCGCTTGCCGGTCATTGTTGACGTGGCGTGTGAAAACGGTGGCTACAATAAGTTCGATCCAAGTTTCGGTGAGGCGTGGATGAATCGTCAGACAAACGGTCGCAGTGCAGGTGCGGTTGCGTACTACGGCGCATCTGTCAGCACGTCATGGGATCCGCCTGCGGTCATGGCGGTTGGTGCAGCGAAGAAGCACTATGAAGGTCAGCTCTACAGCGTTGGTGCCACAGTCCTAGCAGGTCAGTTGCACTTGTTTGCCGAAATGGGCGTGAACGCTGAGACGATCGACAACATCGAGTGGTACAACTTGTTTGGCGATCCATCCATGTTGATGCGCACGGCGGTTCCTGCAGATTCAAGCGTTGGCTATTCATCTTCGTCCGAAGGTGTGTCCACCAGCGTTGACTTCAACGTCACTGATGCAGCCGGTGCAGTTGCTGATGCTCGTATTGGGGTAAGTTCCAAGTCGAGTTCACAACTCTTGGGCACGGGCAAAACTGATCGAACCGGTTTGTTGAAACTTCAGTTCTCGGAAGGCTTCAGCTTGGGTGATTCCTCGGCAACCATGAGTGGTTATAAC
>Ga0255090_1000416_pt1 | contig 13778 bp, 12 predicted proteins | sample Colum_Yuk_RepA_8_2_FD_188444 | JGI IMG/M metagenome (GOLD analysis project Ga0255090, IMG submission 188444) | Freshwater microbial communities from Columbia River, Oregon, United States - Colum_Yuk_RepA_8d | ecosystem: Environmental > Aquatic > Freshwater > River | place: USA: Oregon...
AGTGGGAGCTTGCTTGCAAGCGAACAGTCATCGCTGGCACTGCACCCGGCGTCTGCCTGCCCCTGTGCCGTTCAGCGGCATGAGAGACCCGCACCGAGTGAGCCGGGAGACCGTGGCTCCCGGCGCTGCGAGGGCATCGAGGATCGATGCGGGTCAGCCGCAGAACGGCACAGGGGCAGGCAGGCGCCGGTCGAAACTGCAATGGATTCGCTTGCAGGCAAGCTCCTACGGGTTGGGGTCGCGAGCAGGGCTGGGTTCGCGGGCAAGCCCGCTTCCACAGGCAGGGCCTCAGCGCTTGCTGCACCACGGCGCAATATCTGCCGCCGGCATCGGGCGTGCCACACCATAGCCCTGGGCACAATCGCATTCCAGCGCTTTCAACGCACGCAAGTGCTCCTCGGACTCCGCGCCTTCGGCAATGACCTGGCGCCCGAAAGCATGACCCAGCGCGATGATGCCTTCCACGATTTTGCGGTCCTCGGCATTCTCCAGCATGGCAATCACGAAACTCTTGTCGATCTTCAGCGCATCCACAGGCAATTGCCGCATGTAGGTCAGCGACGAATAGCCCGTGCCGAAATCATCCAGCGAGAAGCGCACGCCCAGCGCCTTGCACTCCAGCACCCGCAGCCGCGTGCGCACGAAATCGGCAATGCGCGAAGTCTCGAGAATCTCCAGCACGACCTGGCTGCGCTCCTGCACGCCGTGCGTTTGCAAAATCTCTTCCAGTTCCTGAACGAAGCGTTCGCTCAACAGATGGTCGACCGAAATATTGATGCTCACCGGCAGGCTGAGACCGGCATCTGCCCAGACGCGCTGCTGCCGCACCAAGTTGTTGATGACCCAGCGGCCAATGTCCAGCTCGAGCGGCGAGCCCGAGAGCGAATCGATGAACTCGCCGGGCAGCCGCAGCGAACCGTCATGCTGCGGCCAGCGGATCAGCGCCTCGACCGACCAGATCTCGCCGGTGCGCAGATCCACCTTGGGCTGGTAGTACATCTCGAATTCTTCGCCGCTCAGCGCGCTTTGCAGGGCCAGCAGTTTGTCCTGCCGTTCACGGCTTTCCAGATCTTCGCTGGCATCGAACAGGATGAAGCGATTGCGCCCTGCTGTTTCGCGCGGTACATCGCCTGGTCGGCAAAGCGCAGCAGCTCGTCGGCACTCAGGTCGATCTCGGGATAGATGGCTACGCCGGCGCTGGCAGACAGGGCGATCGTCTTGCCGTCGATGTCCATCGGACGCCGGGCCATTTCCAGCACCCCCTGCATCACCTCGATGATGCGGGAACGGGACTTCAATTCAGTGAGCAGCAACACGAACTCGTCGCCGCCGATGCGGGCCACCGTGTCATGGGCACGCAGGACGGAGCGGATGCCATGGGCTGTCTCCACCAGCACCTTGTCACCCACCTCGTGCCCCCAGGTGTCGTTCACACCCTTGAAGTTGTCGAGATCCAGAAAGCACACCGCCAGAAGTTCCTCGCGGCGCTGGGCATGGGCGATGGCCATTGCAAGGCGATCGTCCAGCAGCCGTCGATTGGGCAGCCCGGTCAGCACGTCATAATGGGCGATGCGGTCCAGCTCACTCTGATGCTCCTTGAAATGACTGATGTCAGTGAAGATGGCGAAGTAGTTGCTGACCTTGCCGTCCTCGCCACGCACAGTATCGATGGACAGCAGCTCGGCGTACACCTCGCCAGTGTTTCGGCGGTTCCAGATTTCGCCCTGCCAGCGGCCCTTTTCGTTCAGCTGTTTCCACATCTGCTCGTAGAACTCGCGGGGCTGTCTCCCGGAGCTGAGCACCGACGGTGACTTGCCGATGATTTCCTGACGGCTGAAACCCGTAATGCGCTCGAAGGCCTCGTTGACATCGACGATGAGGTTCTGTGCATCCGTGATGATGATGCCTTCCTGACTGGAGGCAAACACCTTGCTGGCCAGCTGGAGCTGTTCGCGCTGCAACTGCTCGTCGGTCACATCCCGCAGATACCCGTGCCAGAGAATGCTGCCGTCGGGCTCGCGCTCGGGTGTGGCATTGCCTACCACCCAGATCAGGCCGCGGGTGGGGTGATTGACCCTGTAGCGCTCATGCCACTCCGTCAACGCACTGGCAGAGGCGGCAATGCTTTCCGAAACCCGCGCGAAGTCATCCGGGTGCAGCACCTGGAAGACTGGCGTGGCGTCGTGCTCGACAGCCGCCGGCGAGCAGCCATACACGCGCTCGATTGCCGCCGTGGCGAACGGAAAGTGCGAGCTGCCGTCCGGACGCAGGCGGTACTGGTACAGGTAGCCAGGCAGGTGAACGAACAGGCGGTTGAGACGACCGAGCAGCTCGGTGTGCTGCTGCTCCAGCAGCCAGCGGTCGGTGATGTCCATGTGCGAGCCAAACATCCACAAGGGCTGGCCCTGCTCATCACGAATCAGCACCTCACCGCGGACCAGAACCCGCACCCAGTGGCCGGCCTTGTGACGCATGCGGAACTCGGCCCGGTACTGCGAAAGTTCCCCGGAAAAATGCTTCTGCAGGGCGTCGAAGCAGACCGGCAGGTCGTCTTCGTGAGTCAGGCGCGTCCATGTATCGACCGTCGTGGGCTGCAGTTCTTCGAGGATATTGCCCACAATCTGCGCCCAGGTCTCGTTGAAGTGGGTCTCGCCGCTCTGCACGTTCCAGACCCATGTGCCGATGCCGGCGCCCTGCAGCAAATATTCCGCCACACGATCTTCGGGAAGGTTTGTTGTGGAAATGCCGCTCATGGAGGTTACAGACAGACTCGTTCAACAGAAGTTCAAGTTGAGACCAGTCTAGCATCGCGAGGGGGGCAATTGGGAAGCGTAGGATTCTGTCACCTGTGGGAGCGGGCCCGCTCCTACAGTTGTGCCAGCTGCTCCTGCGCATCCGTGTGGCCCTGCGCCGCCGCCAGTTCCAGCCAGCGCCTTGCTTCCTCGCGGTCCTGGCTGACGCCCTCGCCCGCCAGATAAAGCCGGCCCAGCACCGCCTGCGCGTTGGCATGTCCCTGCTCCGCCGCCTGTTGATACCAGCGCGCCGCCTCGGACGCGTCCTGCGCGATGCCGCGGCCTTCGCTGTACAGCGTCCCGATGTTGAACTGCGCATCCGCGTCGCCCTGCGCGGCGGCCTGCTGATACCAGATCAGCGCCTGTGGCGTGTTCTGCGCCACGCCCTGCCCGAAGTCATACATCATGCCCAGGCTGAACAGGGCACGGGCATGGCCCTGGGCCGCAGCGGTCTGCAGCCAGCGGCGGGCTTCGTTGAAATCCTGAATCAGGCCTTCACCATTGCGGTACAGAATGCCGAGATTGTTCTGGGCCTTGGCCACGCCCTGCTCCGCCAGCGGCCGCCAGATGGCCAGCGCGGTGGCGAAGTCACCTTCGTAATAGGCGCGGCGCGCCTGCGCCAGGGGGTCATCCCAGGTCTGACGACTGGCAGCGTCCTTGAGAATAAGCCGGTTGGCCTGGGTGGCCGGCGGCTCGGAATCGCCATAGATGCCGGCCAGCCAGTGGCCGTCAGTGGGGTTGGGGAAGATCACATAGTCGACGCCGAACTTCGCACTGTCTTCCGCCATCGCTGCGATGCGGCCGTCGATGTCGCCGCGCACATAGTATTTGCGGCGAAAGTCGTTGAGGCTGTCGCCCAGCATCACCACCACGTCGTACTGTTCCATGAGTTCGTCCTGGCGCGGCTCCTTGTTGGACGTCTCGCGCAGCACGGTCACATGGGCCTCGTCCGCGAAGGGCAGGCCCGCCGTACGCAGATGCTGCAGGGCCAGCGCGTAGGTGTTTTCGCCCTGATCGCGATTGGTGACATAGAACACTTCCACGCCATTGGCGCGGCAGTACTCCAGAAACTCCATAGCCCCCGGCGTGGCGGTGGCCAGGTTCGCGGCCACCCACCGGTCCCAGTCGGCATCGTCGAAGAAGTCCATGTTCTCGCGCACCAGGTGACCCCAGTAGGTCAGTGAGTGCAGCACGGTGTCGTCCACATCGCTGATGACTGCCAGAGGTTTGTCGCCACTCTGCCGCGCCGCCAGTGCCGCTTCCACGTGCAGCCGCGCGATGTTGAAGCCCTGGTGATACAGCGCCTGATACTCCGCCGCCGTCTGCTTCCAGGCCAGCGCATAGAGCAAGGGGTTGCCGGTGCCGTCGTCCGCGTTCTGTGCCGAAGCATCCAGAACGGGCGCGCACAGCAACATGGCGAGCAAGAATTTTCTAAGCGACATTGGAGCCTTCCTGATCTGTGGATGTTTGCGGGCCCTGCTGTGGACCTGAGCCCTGCTGTGGGAGCGGGCCCTGCTGTGGACCTGAGCCCTGTTGTGGACCTGAACCCTGCTGTGGACCTGAGCCCTGTTGTGGACCTGAACCCTGTTGTGGGAGCGGGCCTTGCCCGCGAACGACACCACCCGGCGGCGACACCAGCTGCACGCGGCTCTCTTTCAGATAGCGGTCCAGATAGATGGCGGCCTTGGTGGCCTGATCCACCACACGGTGCAGATCACTCAGGCGCTCGAGCATGCTGGCCATGCGCCGGGGCAATACTTCGCCTGACGTGCCTGCCTGCAGCAAGCCTGCCTTGAGCGCCTGATAGGCCGTTTCGAATTCGCGTCGCGTCTGCGCCAGCGTCTCGGCTTTCCAGTCGAGTCGATCGACCTGCGTCAGGTCGAGCAGGGCCACAGCACTCGCCCGCAGATGATTGCGTTCAACGGCAAGTGCGGACAGAGGCGCCAGCTCGCCCTCCTGATGATCCTGCACCATCTCCAGCGCATGCTCTGCCACATTGACAAGGTACTGACCCACCCGCTGCGCATCGGGCAGCGCAGCGAGCTGAGCACTGGACATGCCCGCACGGGGAATGCCGCTGGCAAACTCGCTGATCGCAATGTTCAGATTCTCCAGCGCGCGATGACCACTCTCGAGCTGCGGGCTGTGGGGCTCCTCCGTGCTCACGGCCTCACGTGCCACGCGTCGCGCAATGCCGTGCATGCGGTGCAACTCCTGCGCCAGCGCATCAAGTGCCAGCGACGGCGTGGACTGCACGTTGCGGTCCATGAAGCGGGGCCGGCTCTCATCTTCTTCCAGCGTGGTGAAGCGCGTTTCCAGCCAGGCCACCAGTCGGGGGGTCAGGGGCCACATCACCACGATTCCCAGCAGGTTCACCAGCGTGTGGAAAATGGCCAGGGACATCGCCAGCTGATCCTGGGAGCCGAACAACAACGCGACGGCATGCACGGCAATGAGCAGCGGTGACAGCAGCACAAACGACACAACCGCGACCACCAGATTGAAGATCACATGGGACAGCGCGGCACGCCGGGCTGTGGCCGTGGCATCGAACACGGCAAACAGTGCGGTGGCGCCGATCACCATGGCCGCTGCGGCCGGCAGTGGAATCAGCCCGCCTGCAGTGGCCGTGAGGATCACCGTAAGCGCCGCACTGGACGACTGAATGATGACAGTGAGCACGATGCCCAGCAGCACGAACAGCAACAGATTCAACACGCCGTCGCCCGCCCAGCGGTGCAGGTCAATCACGTCGCCGATGCCGTCGAAGGCATCCTTGAGGACGTCTATGCCCAGGAAAAACAGACCGAAGCCCGCCAGCGCGCGCCCCAGGGCGCCATATTGCACTTTCCCCAGCGCGACTGAGAGCGCCATGCCAATGCCGATGGCAGGCAGTGCAATCACCTGCAGATCAAGATTGAAGCCGACCAGCGCCACGATCCACGACGTGAACGTGGTGCCCAGATTGCTGCCGAAGATCACGCCGACGGCCTGCGGCAGCGCGAGCAGGCTGGCGTTGACGAAACCAATGGTGGTGAAGATGACGGCGCTGGAGGATTGCACGAGCGCGGTGATGAGGATGCCGGAGAGGATGGCGCGACCGCGGCTGCGGGTGGCAGCTGAGAGGATGACGCGAAGAGTGTCGCCGGCGGCGGTGGTGAGGCCGTCGGTCATGAGGCGCATGCCCAGCAGAAAGAGCCCGATGCCACCAAGGAAATTCAGAGCGCCTGCAATTGTCACGATCTACCTCTGCTCAGTCATTGCCGCCAGATTACAAAGAAGCGACACGAGAAGCGAGCCCTGTGGGAGCGGGCCCTGCCCGCGAACAATTAGCGCACTGTCCCGGCCCCGGCCAGCCGTCTCCCCGTTCTGCGGCTGACCCGCATCCCTCCTGGATGCCCTCGCATCGCAAAGAGCCGCGGTCTCTTTGCTCACTCGGTGCGGGCCTTTCATGCCGCTGCACGGGGAGACGGCTGCCCAGGGCCTGCATCGGTGCCAGCGAAAAGTTCGCGGGCAGGGCCCGCTCCCACAGAGTCCCTCCCGACGCCGGCTCACTCCATGCCATACTCCACCTTGAGAAACAATTCGCGGGCAGGGCCCGCTCCCACATGAAGGTCTGGCCCCACATGATGGTCTGGCCCCACAGCACGTCCACTCCCACAGGTAATCCGCATGCACATCAAAGCCGTGATTTTTGACTGGGACGGCACCATCGTCGACTCCATCGAGCACATCGCCACCTCCCTGCATCTGGCCGCCACCGAACTGGGCTTCCCTGCGCTCGAGCAAGCCGCCTACCGCAACATCATCGGCCTGGGCATGGTGGACGCTCTGAAGGCGCTGTATCCCGGCCTCAACGACACTGATATCGAGGCCATCCGGCAGAGCTACAGCCGGTATTTCTTTGCGAAGGAAGCCACGCCCCAGCAGATCTTCACCGGCATGACCGAGGTGCTCGACACGCTGCGCGCTGAAGGACGCGGCCGCGCCGTGGCCACCGGCAAGAGTCGGCGAGGGCTTGATGCAGCGCTGGCGTCCAGTGGTCTGCTGCCGCACTTCGACATCACCCGCTGCGCCGACGAGACCCGCTCCAAGCCTGACCCCGCCATGCTGCTGGAGATTCTGGCGTTCTACGACCTGGCCCCGGAGCAGGCGGTGATGATCGGCGACACCACCTATGACATGGAGATGGCGCAGCGCATCGGCATGCCCGCCATCGGCGTGCGCTGGGGGGTGCATGATCATGAGCGACTGAGCCAGTTCGGGCCCGTCGCCATCGTCGACACGGTGCCTCAACTACAACAGGTGCTGCGCCTGCTCTGAGCGTCGTTGTCACGCATTGTCGCAATCGTGCAGCTGCCTGTAGCGGGCATCCCTGCTATAGTCGGGCCCGTCAACGCCGCTGTCAGAACAAGCCCGCTGAAACCCCAAAACCTAGAAGCACTGGAGCAAGAGCCCTCATCATGACATTCACACACCGTTTGTCCGGCCTCGCGCTGGCTGGTCTGCTGCTGCAGACGGCCTGCAGCCCGGCCACAGAACAGCCGACACCCACTGCGGCCGCGCCTTCCAGCACGGCATGGGTCGCCACCGCCGAAATGCTGGCCTGCGCCGACGGCCACGCCAGTCTGGTGGAAGGCACCGGCAATTTCAGCCGCGACATCAATTCGCCCTCGCCAGAAGCGCAGGACTACTTCGACCAGGGCCTGCGCCTGGGCTATGGCTATTACTTCCCGGAAGCCGTGGCGTCCTTCAACGCGGCCCTGTGTTTCGATCCGGACAATGCCCGCATCCACTGGGCCCGCGCCCAGGCACTTGGCCCCAACGCCAACAGCCGCAACAACGCACTGCCGGATGACCCCCAGGGCGAAGGCCGCCTCGCGCTGGATCGGGCCATTGCCAACATGGGTGAAGAACCCCAGCAGTGGAAGGACATGATCAACGCGCTGGTGCCGATGTTCGACATGGAGAACCTGCCTGACATGGCCACGCGCAGCCAGGCCGTGATCGACTCCACCCGTGCGCTGTACACCCAGTATCCCGATGATCTGGAAGCCGCCTTCACCTACACCCACGCCATCATGATGGCTTCGCCCTGGTATTACTTCGAGTGGGATGGCACGCCACGAGCCAACACCAACGATGCCCGCGCCGCGATGGAAAAAGGCATGGCCCAGAACCCCTACCACCCCGGCCTGACCCACCTGCACGTGCACCTGATGGAAGCGTCGCGGGAGCCGGTGAGTGCCGAGACCTCCGCCGACGCGCTGGAGCCGCTGACACCGATGATCGGCCACATGGCCCACATGCCAGGCCACATCTTCATGCGTATCGGCCGCTACCAGGACTCGATCGACGCCAACCGCCGCTCGGTGCTGGCCGATGAGTACTTCGTGCAGCAGTGGGGCGAGCGCGAGTATCCCCAGTACGGCACCTACTTCCTGTCTGCCACCAATCACCGTGGTCATGCCCGCATGTTCATTCACTGGGGTGGTCTGCTGCAGGGCAATTCCGATGTAGCCTTCGAGATCGTCACCCCGCTGGCAGCCGCCACCACGGCTGAACAGCTGGATCGCGGCAACTCCCTGCGCAACGTGTCGGTGGAATGGATGACCTACAAGGCCTTCGGCATGTGGGACGAGATTCTGGCCCTGCCTGCGCAGCCAGACAACCGCCCCTTCCTGCAGGGCACGTTGAACCACGTCCGTGGCGCCGCCATGGCAGCCACGGGCGATATCGCCGGTGCCGAGGCAGAACTGGCCGCACTGGATGCCACACTGGCCAACCCGCTGCTGCAGACCCAGCGCGCCGCCGTCAACACGGCCGCCAATGTTCTGGCGATCAATCGTGCCTCACTGGCAGGCGAAATCGCCAATGCCAAAGGCGATTACGAAGCCGCCATCGCGGCCTTCACCCTGGCCGTCGATCTGCAGGACCACCTGCGCTACATGGAGCCGCCCGACTGGATCCAGTCCATGCGCCTGTTCCTGGGTCAGGCCTACCTGAGCGCCGGTCAGCCTGAAGAGGCCCGCCGCGTGTTCCTGGAAGACCTGGACCTGCTGCAGGAAAACGGCTGGGCCCTGTTCGGCCTGACTGCCGCACTGGACGCTCTGGACCTGGACGCCGAAGCCGCCGAGGCGCGCGAGCGCTTTGACGAATCCTGGGAATACGCCACCGTCGAGCTGACCAAGGCGCATTTCTGACATGCGCATCCTCATCACCGGCGGCAGCGGATTCCTTGGCCAGGCGCTGACCAAGGCCCTGCTGCAGCGCGGCGATGAGGTCATCATCCTCAGCCGCTCTCCCACCACCCTCGTCGCGCGCCGGCTGGCGAGCGAATGGGTGAGCGACCTGCAACAGATCCGCACCCCCGTGGACGCCGTCGTGAATCTTGCCGGCGCCAACCTCTTCGCCTCCCCCTGGACCCGTGCCCGCAAGCAGTTGCTGCATGACAGCCGCGTGGCACTGACCTGGAAACTAGTCAGCTGGATGGTGTCGCAGGAGCAGCCTCCAAAGGTGCTTCTGACCGGCTCGGCCATCGGCTTCCAAGGCGATGGGGGTGAGCAAGCCCTCACTGAAGACAGCGCTCCCGGAAATGACTGGGCCGCCACCATGGTGCAGGACTGGGAGAAAGCAGCGCAGCCCGCCATCGACACCGGCGTGCGCACAGTGCTGCTGCGCACCGGCCTTGTGCTGGGGCACGGCGGCCTGCTGGCGCCAATCATGCCGCTTTTCAAAGCGTATCTGGGGGGCTCACTGGGGGCGGGACAATTCTGGTACAGCTGGATTCATGTGCAGGACTGGGTGCGGGCCACGCTGTTTCTGCTGGACCACGGCGCTGCCAGCGGCCCATATCTGCTGACGGCACCGAACCCGGTGCGTTACGCGGAATTTGCCCGGACCCTGGGCAAGGTATTGCAGCGCCCCGTGTGGCTGACGCCGCCGGGCTGGGTGCTGCGACTGCTGCTGGGTCAGCGTGCGGGGCTGATGCTGGGCAGCACGAAGGCCTTGCCGGCGCGGCTGCAGGCGGCGGGCTTTCAATGGAAATTCCCGGCGCTGGAAGCGGCGCTGACCAATATCGTCACAACAGATTCGGAAGTGTAGGCGCAGGCCCTGCCTGTAGGAGCGGGCCTTGCCTGTGGGAGCTGGCCCTGCCTGTGGGAGCGGGCTTGCCCGCGAACTTTCAATTCTACAAGGGCCAATACAGATTCTCCCCGGCCCCAGGTCGCCGTCCGCGCGTTCTGCGGCTGACCCGCATCGGTCCCCGATCCCCTCGCATCGCAAAGAGCCTCGGTCTCTTTGCTCACTCGGTGCGGGTCTCTTATGCCGCTGAACGCGCGGACGGCGCCCCGGGGCCTGGCATGGTGCCAGCCACTGAGCCTTTGCAGATTCGATGAAAGTTCGCGGGCAGGGCCTTTATGCCCACGGGTATGCTCCCACCTCCACTCCCGCAGAGACAGCAGCGGAGTACCCGCGGCTTGGTGAAAAGCGACCCTGATGGTGAATACTTCGCCCGATCGCTGGCACTGCGCGAGGCCCCGGTGGGCGGCGGCGCCGTTCAGCGGCATAAGAGACCAGCGCCGAGCGCAGAAAAATGACCTTGGGCATTTTTCGAAGAGAGGGCACCCGGGAGGGGTGCGGGTCAGCCGCAGAACGGCGCCGCCGCCCGCCGGGGCCGGGATCAGTGGAAACATTGAAGAACAGAAGTTCGCGGGCAAGCCCGCTCCTACAGATCATTTCGCGAACAGACTCTTCTCGATATCGCGAAACGCCTTGAACTCCAGCGCATTCCCCGACGGGTCCAGAAAGAACATCGTCGCCTGCTCCCCCGGCTGCCCCTTGAAACGGATATAAGGCTCGATCAGAAACTGCGGCACGAACGTCTTCACCAGCGCGGCCAGGGCCTCCCACTGTTCCATCTCCAGCACCACCCCGAAATGCGGCACCGGCACGCCGTGACCATCCACGTGATTGCCAATCTGGTTGACCTTGCCGTCTGGCCCGAGCGTCGGGTTCATGTGCACTACCAGCTGATGGCCAAGCAGGTCGAAGTCGATCCACTGTTCCGAACTGCGCCCTTCCGGCAGCCCCATTTTCGTGCCATAGAAGTCGCGGGCTTCCGCGAGGTCACGCACCTGAATGGCGAGGTGAAAGGGCGTGAGTCGTGTGGATGTGATCATGGCTGAACCTGTGCATCAGGTGGATGAAAGCGGTCACGGACAATCTGCCACAGCAAGCCCTGCAGAATCCACTGCCAGAACAACTGCGCTTGGGCCGAGCATCCGCAAAGACTGCCTCCAACAGCGACGTTGCAATAAGCCGAGCTATTATGTAGCAATCGGCCGATCTTAAAAGTTGCAATTGGCCGAGCCATTATGTTGCAATTGGCCGAAATTCAGAAGAACAATCAGGCTCATCATGGCCATTCACCCCCTGCAACAGGCTTACTTGCCTCGCCACCTGGCTCCTGCCTTGGTAGCTGCCGTCGCTGACACCCCCGTGGTCTGTCTGCTGGGGCCGCGCCAATGCGGCAAATCCACCCTTGCACGCCACTGCGATCCGCAACGTGCCTATATCAGTCTGGACGAGCAGGTTTACTTCGACCTGGCACGGCGCGACCCGCAAGGCTTCATCGACAATCTGCCGGAACACGTCGCCATCGATGAGGTACAGCGGGCCCCGGAGCTGGCGCTGGCGATCAAGCGCAGCGTGGATGCCAACCGCAAGCCCGGGCGCTTTCTGCTGACGGGCTCCGCGAATCTGCTGCAGCTGCCCCGGCTGGCAGACTCCCTGGCGGGCAGAATGGAGTGCCTGTACCTGCACCCCTTTACAGCTGCAGAGCTCGGTCACCGCCCAGGGCAATTTCTGGCCGATTTCCTGGCGGGCGCACTACTCCCGGAAGCCGCGCACAGCGCACTGCCAGCAGGCTCGGCTTTGCCTAAACGCCTGGTGGCCGGCGGCTACCCGGAACCCAACCTGCGCGAGCAGGAGCGCGCCGAGCGCTGGAAAGTCAATTATCTTCACACAGTTGTGGAACGTGACATCCGGGACATCGGCGATGTCAGGGACGCCAGCAATCTGCATCGCCTGCTCATCTTTCTGGCCGAGCGTAACGCGCAGCTGCTCAATCACAGTGCCTTCGCCACTGCGCTGGGACACTCCAGGGCCAGCATCGAACGCTATCTGGCGCTGCTGGAGCGCCTGTTCCTGATTCGCCAGTTGCCCGCATGGCACAACAACCGCAGCAAGCGTCTGGTCAAGAGCCCGAAACTGCATTTCGTGGACAGCGGCCTGGCCGCCACGCTGGGGGAGCTGAACGCAGGCGACTGGAATGCGCAACGCCCCCGCTTCGGCCAGCTGCTGGAGAGCTTCGTGCTGCAACAACTCGTTGCCATGGGGGATTGTCTGCAGCGCTCTCCACGCTTCTACCACTACCGCGACAAGGATGGGGTTGAAGTGGATATCGTCATTGAGAATCGCGACAAAGTCTGGGGCATCGAAGTAAAAGCCGCCGCCAGCGTCAGCGAAGCTGACGCCAGGGGCTTGCTGAAACTGGCGAATGCTGCAGGCCAGGACTTTCAGGGGGGCATAGTGCTGTACGACGGCGTTGTCAGCTTTCACCTGCACAAGGGCGCGAACATCATGGCCGTACCCCTGTCCAGGCTTTGGGAACTGTAATTACACCCGGGTATGGCGGTTGAACCAGTCCACCAGGCGCGTGTCCAGCGCGCCATGCTGAATCAGAATGGCAGCCTTGATACTGGGCACGTCCGCCACCGGCGCAGCAGCGCCGTAGAAGGGCACACAGGCGCCGCGCCACATTTTCGGCATGGGGTTCAGGCCGCGATTCTCGTGAACCACAATGATGCCGGGCAACTTCGCTGGCAGTTTCGAGCGGCTGTCGGCGCTGCAGGAGTGCACCAGATAGCCGTTGAAGTAGCCGTGTCCGAGAGGGGACGGCTGGGTGACATAGCTGGCGCGGGTGTTGCTCCCATTTGGTGTCGGAGTGGTGCGAGAGTCGGTCAGGACTTGAACGCGACCGCCAGCGGAGCAAGGCACTTTCAAGCACGGCCGCAGCAAAGGATAGTCACTCGATACCGGGGCGCTCGCAGCACAGCAAGCGCACCTGTTTTGTGCACTGCTCCCGCTTTCGGTGCAAGAAATCGCAGCGCTTATTAGGCCGAGACGAGGATAAATTTTGCCAAATATATTAACCCCTTGTATTTAAATAATAAAAATATTGGCACGAATTCTGAATAGATATAAGCGCAGTACTCTCCAGTACCAATTTTTTGAATCGAGTATCGATGCCTGCCTCCCCCATGGGTCGCAGGCTTTTTTTTGCCCCGGGTTTTCTTCCAGAGCCCGCGCCGCCGCTGACGCCCCCTTGTGGTGCTGTCCGCACAAATGTAGCGCACAGAATCGCGCCGCTGCTGCACTTTGCAGCCCGTTGTCTGCACTGTGCTGCGCTCTGCCGGGTGGTACAGGCTGCAGGCAAGGTCTGGCACGACACATGCATTGGTCAGAGTGAGAACTTTTTTTCCTCTACCTGAGTTCTTTGCGGGCCTCACACTCTCCCCCGATGGAGGTCCGGCCAATGTTGCCCACGAGGTTGCGATGCAGCTCGTGGGCTTTTTTTTGCCTGTGCGGGGCATACTGTGCGCGCCTGGTCGTGTGTAGAATCTGGCCCGATACGCACCCCATCGGACACCCGGCATGAACACGGCAAGCCCCTCTCGAATTCACACTACCTGCCCGTATTGCGGCGTGGGTTGTGGCGTGTCTGCGCGGGTGGCGGAGGGTGCCGTGGCTGCGGTGCAGGGACTTGGCACGCACCCTGCCAATTTCGGGCGCCTGTGCGTGAAGGGCTCTGCGCTGCACGAGACCATGGGAGACTCCGGGCGCCTGCTGCATCCGCGCATCAGCGGCGTACGCACTGACTGGAACACGGCACTGGACCACGTCGCCGCCGGGCTGCGCGACATC
>Ga0255090_1000443_pt1 | contig 13352 bp, 2 predicted proteins | sample Colum_Yuk_RepA_8_2_FD_188444 | JGI IMG/M metagenome (GOLD analysis project Ga0255090, IMG submission 188444) | Freshwater microbial communities from Columbia River, Oregon, United States - Colum_Yuk_RepA_8d | ecosystem: Environmental > Aquatic > Freshwater > River | place: USA: Oregon | collected...
ACCAAAAGCACTATTATTGTTTGTGGTATTGTTTTGTAAAGCACTACGACCTACTGCGGTATTTCTGTTACCAATCGTGTTACTTAATAAAGAGTTAACACCTACAGCAGTATTATCTACGCCACTACTATTATTGTTAAGAGTACCATAACCAACACCTGTATTACTTGTACCGGATATATTTGCGGTTAATGATCTGAAACCGATAGCTGTATTATAATTACCCGTAGTATTAACTTTTAATGCTTGATAACCAAAAGCACTGTTGTTTAAACCAGTTGTATTACTTGCTAATGTTTGATAACCAAAAGCACTATTAGCAAAACCCGTTGTATTATTTTTTAATGATTGGTGTCCAAATGCACTGTTACCATTACCTGTTGTATTGCTTGCTAGAGCATAATGACCAAATGCATTGTTTGCGCTGGTAGTATTATTTCTTAAAGCATAATTACCAAATGCATTATTATTACTACCAACAACATTTAATCTAAGTGAAGAAAGACCAACTGAATTATTATTTATCCCCGTTGTGTTTTCTATTTGTGTCAATCCACCAATTGCTGTGTTATAATATCCAGATGTATTTTTAATTAACGCTTGATAGCCAAATGCATTATTATAACCACCTGTAGTATTGCTTGCTAAAGCATTTTGACCAAAAGCGTTATTTTGATTGCCAGATGTATTATTTCTTAAAGCGTATCTACCAAAAGCACTATTACTAAATCCGGTTGTGTTAGTAGATAAAGCACTACGACCTACAGCTGTATTATTTGTTCCAGTTGTATTGCTTGCTAATGTACCCGCACCAACTGATGTGTTATTGTTACCGATTGTATTGTTTTGTAATGAACTGATACCTACAGCTACGTTACCTGCACCAATTGTATTACTTATTAGAGCATATGCACCGAAAGCGCTATTATTATTTGTTGTATTGTTTTGTAAAGCACCACTACCTACAGCTGTATTATTTACACCTATAATATTACTGATTAATGTATTAAAACCTACGGATGTATTATTTACGCCGGTAGTATTGCTTGCTAATGATTGATAACCAACCGCTGTATTATTTACGCCTGTATTAACATTAGCAGCTTGATAACCCAACGCAGTTTCAAATGGAGTTGTACTATCAGTTTGTCCTAATAAACTACTACCACCACCAGCAGAAGATAAAGCATAACTAGCAGTACCATAAAATCTTCCTTTACCATTGGTTGTAAACATTGCGCTACCAGATAGTCTTGTAGCATATAAACTACCATTAACTTCCAACGTATAAGCTGGAGCAGTTGTACCTATACCAACATTGCCATCTGATTTAATTCTAACTTTTTCTGCCGCCGTACCATCTAATGATGTGTTGAATGTTAAATATGAATCTTGTGTCGATGCAGTAGCGGTCCATGTCTGTTCTTTTCCTAAATAAATACCGCCAGCATTAATAGCATTATTTGAAGCATTTGTTCCTAAATTAAATCTAATTCCAACACCATGATTTGTTGTTGCAGCAGTATCTCTATTTTCTAAAGAAATAAAAGACAAAGAATTATCATCTAATCTTGCTCTGAATACTCCAGCAACAGCAGCCGAATCCCCCATGAAAACTTCACGATTTGGTTGAGTGCTAGTTTTTACATTTAAAATAGCAGCAGGACTTGTTGTACCAATACCAACATTACCACCTGAAAGTATACGCATTCTTTCACTGTTACCCGCACCAAATGCCATAGCACCACTACCACCCGTATTCATTAAAGTGGTTAAATTAGTTGCGATGGTAATTTGTAAATCACTATCAGAACCATTTGTTTGTATATAACCAGTTCCATTAGAACCATAATTTACATATAAATTTCCTCTAACATCAAGTTTTGAGAATGGATTTGTTGTACCAATACCAATATTACCATTTCCCAACAAAGTCATAACTCTGGTTCTGCCAGTGTTAAAACCAGTATTAATATTTATTCCTAAATTATTTAATGCCGTAGTTGAGTTAAATGTAGAAGAAAAACTATGATGATAATCAGAACTATATCCAAACTTAAATCCATCAGCATCACTATCAAAACTAGTTTTAAACATAGTAAGTAATGCGGTAGGACTAGTTGTGCCTATACCCAAATTACCAGCACTGCTTAAAAACATTGCATTTGTCGTGTTATTCGGATGAAATGCTATAGGTCCATTACTATTCCAAATATTTAAAGAAGATGTCCCTCCGTAAGAACTGTTTGCACTACCATTTCTAAATATTTCTCCCTGACCATTGTCAACAGACATTATCAAATCTGTATATTGTGTTGCTGCGGTATTACCAAATCTTACAATTTGACTTGAGTTTGTTCCCGCAAATCTAGCAATGGTTTGATCCGAAGTATATACATCTAATTTATAACCAGGACTACTACTACCTATACCTAAGTTGCCATTAGTATCAATTCTAACCTTTTCACTATTATTGGTTTTGAATGTTAATACTTGACTGTCATTTGTACCCAATATAGCAGTTGTACCAAAGCTATTACCACCTTGTACAAATATATTGGATCCAACAACGCTACCACTAAAACTACCAGTGAAACTAGTAGCTTTTACATTACCCAATACTCTTAATTTTGCATCAACTGTTGTAGTGCCTATACCTACATTGCCACCATATGGTTGTAACTGTAAACTTCCAGAATTTGCTGATGCTAAAACGGTTTGTATTTGAAATACGCCACTACTTAATCTTCTCACATACATCGTTTCAGTTGTACTATTAGGATGTACATTGATACTATTTACTTGAAGATTTCCCGCGTCGCCACTTGTGCCTATCGTATTGTTTTGAGTAACAAATACTCTAGTGTATCCTTGAAAATAAGACGATCCGCTTACATGAAATCTAGCACTAGGACTATTTGTACCTATACCTACGTTACCACCGTCTCCGTTCAGTATCAATTTACCAGCGGATCCTGGAAAAGCAGTTAATGCTTGAATTTTATAATTCTCATTAATATATAAAATACCGTTTACCGCTGTCGTACCATTTACTTCTAATTTGGTCCAACTATTAGGACTACTGGTACCAATACCAACAATACCATCACTTGTAATTCTAACTTTTTCACTAGCATTGGTTTCAAATGTTAGTGCTTGATTATCATTTGTGCCTAATAATGCAGTGGTACCAAAACTATTACCGCCTTGTACAAACATATTGGACCCAGCAAAACTGCCGCTGAAACTGCCTGTAATGCCTTTTGCTCGTATTTGGTCACTAAATCTTACCAAACTACTACTAATAGTAATTTGAGCACTACTAGTGATAAAGCTATTTTTAATCTGGATCTTTGCCATATGTTATAATAAATTTCTTTATTATAAATATGACTCACATCTTTCTTATCATCGCTTTTATAGCATAACTTTCACCACTACCACTCTCTAAAGCTTGTGCTATAACCTTACCAAATAAGTCCTTTTTAAAGATATTACCTCGTTTTATAGCCTTACCATGACCTTTTTTGTTGCTGGTAACTATATAATCACCCACTTCTACCTTACCAGTCACCAATATAGGTTCAGCACCAAGTATTAATGGTTCATCTTTACCATTTTTTACCACACCCATAACCAACTCATCTTCTTCAATTTCACATGGTACACACTTATCAACTTTCCAACTCACAATTGTGCCGGTTTCATATAAACCAAGATCAGTTGTTCTTAATCCAGTTTCAAACAAACCACCAATTGTTGATTGTACAGCAAATAAATCACTAAATCTATTACTTGAATTACCCAACGGATGTATACCATCCCCACTTGGCGCAATACTACCACTTACTTGTAGTTTATAAACAGGAGTTGTTGTGCCAATACCAACATTGCCATTAACGTCAATTAATAATCTTGTATTTGTGCCTATAGTACCATTGTCAGAAATTTCAAATGCACTAGTCGTGTTATTTACTCCCAGAGCAAATGCATTGCCTGCTGACGCAATAGTTAATTGTGCATTTCCGCCGCTTCCATTTATATCTACATATGTAGTTCCCGCAGTTACTCCATAAATTCTTTCAAATCTAGCAATCGCATTTCCCAAATATCCTCCTTTAACGTACAAAGCGGGAGTTACTGCTGTAGAATCATGTATGGTTTCTAATTTAGCAGCAGGACTTGTTGTGCCTATACCAACATTTAAAGTACTTAAAGTTGTACCAGTACCAACAGCACTACCACTCGCAAATATAATATTGGCAATTGAAACTTGATTTTTACCAGTAGCTACAGGTACATTAATATTATTACCAATTACTATATTATTGTTACCCGTCGTAATGTTGTTACCGGCATTTATACCAAAACCAATGTTTTCAAATCCAGTAGTTATATTCTTTAATGAACCACTACCAAAAGCACTATTGCCATAACCAGTGGTATTTGCATCAAGTGTTTTTGTACCAAAAGCACTGTTGCCATAACCAATGGTATTATTATCCAATGATTGATATCCAAATGCGCTGTTACTAATACCCGTTGTATTACGATTTAATGATTGATGACCAAAAGCACTATTAAATGCGCCGATAGTATTGCTTGCTAATGCTTGTGTACCAAATGCATTATTATTGTTTGTGGTATTGAGATATAGAGCTTTATTACCAAATGCATTATTATTACCACCCGATATATTATTTACCAAAGTATAATGGCCAAATGCGCTATTATTACCACCTGTTATATTGTTTTTGATAGCATACAAACCAAATGCATTGTTATTATTACCAGTCGTATTATTAAGTAAAGCGGCATAACCTACAGCTGTATTATTTTGACCTGTTGTATTGCTCTGTAATGTAGCTGGACCTATTGCTACGTTATAACTACCAAATGTATTATTTTGTAATGATGTACGTCCAACAGCGACGTTATTACTACCCGTGGTATTACTTGCTAATGTTCTATAACCGAATGCACTATTATTATTACCACTTGTATTACTTGCTAATGCTCTATCACCAAATGCACTGTTACTTCTACCTGTATTTGTGGTTAATGCTAAATAACCGAAAGCACTATTACTACCACTGATAGTATTTGCTCTTAATGCTTGATGACCAAATGCACTATTACGAATGCCTGTGGTATTGCTTGCTAATGCTAGATAACCGAAAGCATTATTACTATTGGTAGTATTTGCTCTTAGTGCCAAATGACCAAATGCGTTATTACGAGCACCTGTGGTATTGCTTGCTAAAGCATAACTACCAAAAGCGTTATTATTGTTAGTTGTATTATTATTCAAAGCATTTCTACCAAATGCATTATTATTATTACCTAAACTATTTTTTAAAGCATAATTACCAAATGCACTATTACCTGTCCCCGTTGTATTGCTTGCTAATGCAAAATAGCCAAATGCACTATTTCGTATACCAGTTGTGTTGCTTGTTAATGATCTATCACCAAAAGCACTATTACCAAGTCCTGTATTTGTATATAGTGCTTTATAACCGAACGCACTATTGCTACCACTGATTGTATTTGCTTGTAATGCTCTATGACCAAATGCACTATTACGAGCACCTGTAGTATTGTTTCTTAAAGCATAATGACCAAAAGCGTTATTTGCACTAGTAGTATTTGCTCTAAGCGATGCAAATCCAACCGAATTATTGCTAATGCCTGTTAAATTCTCAAATTGTGACACGTGTCCAAATGCATTATTAAATCTACCACTCGTATTCTTATTTAATGCCAAATAACCGAATGCACTATTACGATCACCAGTTGTATTGCTTGCTAATGCAAAACTACCAAATGCACTATTACCATATCCACTTGTATTATTTATTAATGCATATGAACCAAACGCACTATTATTTGCACCTGTATTTGAAGTTAATGCCAAATAACCGAAAGCGCTGTTACTACCACTAATGGTATTATTCGCTAGTGCTTGATGACCGAAAGCGCTGTTACGAATACCAGTGGTGTTGCTTGCCAATGCGTTATAACCAAATGCATTGTTGTTGTTTGTGGTATTGTTTATTAGTGTCCGATGACCAAATGCGTTATTATTGCTACCAACTATATTATTTGTTAATGATCTATAACCAAATGAGTTATTATTGTTGCCTGTTGTGTTTAAGAATAAAGCTCTATCACCAAAAGCATTATTTCTAATACCAATTGTGTTACTGGCTAATGTTAAATAACCAAATGCATTATTTCCATTTCCAGTTGTGTTCGCTCTTAATGCTACCGAACCCATCGCAGTATTTCTTATACCTACCGTATTACTAGCTAATGCCAAATAACCAAATGCACTATTATCTTTACCACTTGTATTACTTGCTAATGCTCTATCACCAAATGCACTGTTACTTCTACCTGTATTTGTGGTTAATGCCAAATAACCGAAAGCGCTATTACTACCACTAATTGTATTTGCTTGTAACGCTCTATGACCAAATGCACTATTACGATTACCTGTGGTATTACTTACTAGAGCATACATACCAAATGCATTATTATTATTTGTAGTATTATTTTTTAAAGCATATAAACCAAATGCATTATTGTTTTGACCATTTACATTGCTTGATAATGCTTTATGACCAAACGCACTATTATTTACACCATTGGTAGCATTTGTTAATGCAAAATAACCAAATGCACTATTTCCAGTACCTGTTGTGTTGCTTGATAACGCTTTATGACCAAAAGCACTATTATTTATGCCAGTTGTATTCGCTGCTAATGCATAACTACCAAAAGCATTGTTATTGTTTGTGGTATTGCTTAACAATGCTTGAAATCCGAAACCATTATTATTACTACCAGCCGTATTATTTCTTAAAACATTTCTTCCTATAGCTGTATTAGAAGTACCTGTTAGATTTTCATATTGTGAAGCAATACCTACTGCAACGTTACCGGTTCCGCTTGTATTTTTATTTAAAGCATAAGCACCAAATGCGGCATTAACATTTCCGGTTCTATTACTACCTAATGCTAAATAACCAAATGCACTATTGCCTATACCAGTTGTATTACTTGCTAAAGCAAAACTACCAAATGCACTATTATTTGCACCAGTATTTGTAAATAATGCTGCATAACCGAACGCACTATTGCTACCACTAATGGTATTTGCTCTTAATGCTTGATGGCCAAATGCACTATTACGATTGCCTGTGGTATTGCTTGCTAATGCTAAATAACCAAAAGCATTGTTATTGTTTGTGGTATTATTTCTTAAAGCATATCTACCAAACGCATTATTGTTACTACCTGTAGTATTAGCCGACAAAGCACTAACACCAACTGCTGTATTATTGGCACCAATTGTGTTGCTTTGTAAAACACCAACACCTACAGCTGTATTATTACTACCTGTAGTGTTATTAATCAATGTATTATATCCGAATGCACTATTAGCATTACCTATTGTATTATTCAATATAGCGTTATGACCAAATGCACTATTTTGATAGCCAGTGGTATTATTTCTTAATGCTCTATAACCAAATGCATTGTTGTTATCAGTAACATTACTTGATAAAGCTAACATACCAAATGCATTGTTAGCATTACCTATTTGATTTTTTCCTAAAGCATAATAACCAAATGCATTATTTCTTATACCACTCGTATTGTTGAACAATGCTATTGATCCAAATGCGCTGTTACTAATACCCGTTGTATTTTTGAACAATGATTGATGACCAAAAGCACTAAGACCTATACCTATTGTATTGCTTGCTAATGCTAAATGACCAAAAGCATTATTAGCTGTACCTGTTGTATTAGCAGTTAAAGATTTATAACCGAAAGCATTGTTATTGTTTGTAGTATTTGCTGTTAATGCCAAATAACCAAAAGCATTATTGTTTATACCTGTAGTATTAGATGTCAAAGCCAAATTACCAAATGCATTATTTCTTGTACCTGTAGTATTACTACCTAAAGCTTTATAACCAAATGCGTTATTGTTATCACCCGCTGTATTTACAACAAGACACAACTCACCGAATGCGTTGTTTCTAGAACCAATCGTGTTATCTCTTAAAGCAGCTAAACCAAAAGCATTGTTTCTTACACCCGTTGTATTATTTGTTAAAGCGACATAACCAAATGCACTATTTCGGGTACCGATTGTATTGTTTCGTAAAGCATAATTACCAAATGCTGTATTATATCTACCAGTTGTATTACTTGCTAATGCAAAACTACCAAATGCACTATTATTTGCAGCTGTATTTGTAGTTAGTGCCAAATAACCAAATGCGCTATTGCTACCACTAATTGTATTTACACTTAGTGCTCTATGACCAAACGCACTATTACGATTACCCGTTGTATTACTTGCTAGAGCGTAACTACCAAATGCGTTATTATTATTTGTGGTATTACTTCTTAATGCTTGATTACCAACTGCTGTATTATCGTTTCCTACAGTATTTGAATAAAGTGTTTGGTCACCAAACGAATTGTTTCTATTACCAACCGTATTACTGTTTAATGCATAATTACCAAATGCGTTGTTTCTAATACCACTACTATTTAAACGTAGTGCCATATTACCTACAGCCGTATTTCTTATACCAGTAGTATTATTTGACAATGCTCTAAAACCAAATGCACTGTTACGAATACCAAACGTATTACTACCTAATGCTAAATAACCAAATGCACTATTGCCTATACCAGTTGTATTGCTTGTTAGTGCTCTATCACCAAAAGCGCTATTATCCTCGCCTGTATTTGTGGTTAATGCTAAATAACCGAAAGCACTATTGCTACCACTAATGGTATTTGCTTGTAATGCTCTATAACCAAATGCACTATTACGAATACCAGTTGTATTACTTGCTAGAGCATAATGACCAAAAGCGTTATTTGCACTAGTAGTATTAGCTTTTAGAGCATACATACCAAATGCACTATTTCTAGTGCCAGTTGTATTTGCTCTAAGCGATGCAAATCCAACCGAACTATTGCTAATGCCTGTTAAATTCTCAAATTGTGAGGCATGTCCAATTGCAACATTAAATCTACCACTCGTATTCCTATTTAATGCCGTATAACCGAATGCACTATTACGATCACCAGTTGTATTACTTGCTAATGCAAAACTACCAAATGCACTATTTGCAAAACCAGTTGTATTGTTTGTTAGTGCTCTATCACCAAATGCACTATTATTTGCACCGGTATTTGTATATAGAGCTTTATAACCAAAAGCACTATTACTACTACTGATAGTATTACCTCTCAATGCGGATGCACCAAATGCAGTGTTACGATAACCTGTTGTGTTACTTACTAAAGCGTTATCACCAAATGCTGTATTAAAATTCGTGGTATTTCTATATAATGCTCTATTACCAAATGCATTGTTGCCTGTACCAGCTACGTTGTATACCAATGCATACACACCAAATGCATTGTTATTTGTACCACTAATATTTTCTCCAAGTGCCAGATAACCAAATGCTGTGTTATTTGCACCGGTTGTATTTTTTCTCAAAGCAAAATTACCAAATGCGTTGTTTCTATTACCAATGGTATTGCTTATCAACGCATTGCGTCCAAAAGCATTATTAGCAAAACCAGTAGTATTATTTGCTAATGTGTAGTAACCGAAAGCACTATTATTGTTTGTAGTATTAGAATACAACGATTTATAACCAAACGCACTATTTCTACTACCAACCACATTGTTTCTTAAAGAATTTACACCTACAGCTGTATTTCTAACACCAGTTGTATTAGTCGATAACGAGTTATAACCAACCGATGTATTGTTAACTCCTGTTGTATTAGCATTTAAAGATTGATAACCTACGGCAGTATTATTTATACCAATTGTATTACCAAGTAAACTATTATAACCAACAGCGGTATTTGCAACACCTGTTGTATTATTTACAAGTGCATACATACCAAATGCACTATTAAAAGATCCAATTGTATTATTTAGTAAAGCAGCTCTACCTACAGCAGTATTTCTATTACCCGTTGTGTTCTTATTTAATGCTTCATCACCAACAGCTACATTAAAATCACCTATAGTATTGGTATACAATGAACCATATCCAATAGCCACATTATAATTACCGGATGTATTTGATGTAAGAGTAAATCTACCAAATGCACTATTGCGAATGCCGGTTGTATTTGATGTAAATGCACTATTACCAACAACAGTGTTTGATATAAGATTGCCAGCACCTCTACCAATTCTTACACCATCAATTATACTTGTAGCACTACTACCACTCACATGTAATTTAGCAGCAGGAACTGTTGTACCTATACCAATATTACTATTTAATTCAAATATAGGCGTAGTAGTATCACCAATAGTTGTACTACTAGTAAATTTAACTATAGTATTAGTTGTACCCCCAACAGATACACTAGTTCCACTTGATCCACTACTTCCGCTAGAACCACTAGTTCCACTTGATCCGCCAGTACCACTCGTTCCACTTGATCCGCCAGTACCACTACTTCCGCTTGTACCACTACTACCACTTGAACCACTACTACCACTACTTCCACTTGATCCGCTTGTACCACTACTACCACTACTTCCACTTGATCCGCTTGTGCCACTGCTTCCACTTGAACCAGATGTACCACTACTTCCGCCTGATCCACTTGTACCACTACTACCGCTAGATCCACTTGATCCGCCTGATCCGCTTGTACCACTGCTACCAGATGTTCCACTTTCTCCACTTGTACCGCTAGATCCACTTGATCCGCCTGATCCGCTTGTACCACTGCTACCAGATGTTCCACTTTCTCCACTTGTACCGCTACTGCCAGAACTGCCAGACGTACCACTTGATCCGCTGCTACCAGATGTTCCACTTGAACCACTTGATCCGCTGCTACCGGAAGAACCTGCTGTACCACTACTGCCGCTACTACCACTAGATCCAGCAGATCCACTTGAACCACTACTACCGCTTGTTCCGCTGCTACCATTAGCTCCTCCGACTGCTTTGTAAACTTGCCCCGTTGTATTATCGATTGATAAGAAATAACCAGTTGGGTTATTCGTTATATTGGTTATAAACAATGACCCAGTTATGCCTGGTGTTAAAATTTGCGGTGAATCAATTTTCATTCGTTATATAAATAGTATTATAATAATAAGTATTTATAATCTATTTTTAAGTAATTCCAACTTATTTAGTCCCATATACAACTTTACCTAGTATTAGGTTAATTCTCTTACTATCAACGACGGGTATACAGTGTATGTGTTATCTATTGTTTTTATACCGATGGCTAATACATCGCTAGTACCATCTATTTTTCTACCCAAACCATAATATGGATCTATTGTAACCATTTCAGCTACACTATTAGCACTGGTACCAGCAAAATATCCAGTAGCAATAATTGTGCCTGGATTTGTTATAATATTACCAGCTGCAACGACGCCTACTTGTGTAACTACACTACCACTTGCATTATTATAAGTTACTGCATTAGTTACTGTAGGATTTACCAACAATTCCCATCTACCAGCAAATGTACTGCTATTACCAGGCTTTATTAACAAATCTAACTGTTCAGGTACTATTTGAGCTCCTTTAGAAGTACTACTATTATATCTGATAAATAATACAGCATCATATTGACTTGCTCCAATAGTAGCACCGTTATTGCTTGTAATAACCACTCTTTTGCCTGTATTATCAAAACCACCTTCACTTATGACTGTACTACATATTTGCGTCATCAAACTACCAGTTGTAGTATTTTTGTGGGTACTCATTTCGTATCTTATAGGCAAATTAGGATTACGTAAATAAACAGTATCCAAACTATTATAATTGTTTATTTCGTGTACATATATCAATACACCTTTTTGTACCACACCATATCTTACTCTGCCTACACCCAACCATTCATAATCCATGGTATATATTTGTGCTTTATTTATATCCAATGTATTACCCGATGGACCTAAACCATTCATTTTATCTAAGTTCCAAGTGCTTTGACTTATAAATGTATCAGTTTTTACACCATTTATTGTTTTTCTTAACACCACACCAAAACTGCTACCACTTGTTTGGAAAAAGTATCCATCGTTATCATCAAAGCTACCAATGCTTTTCTTTATACCATCTATTTTAGTACCAAATTTGCCTGTGCAAATAATTTGCTGGGACTTTCCGGGTTGATATACAAATATTCTTTTGGTTTGTTTTATAGCTCTACTACCACTGGTATTAGTAACTTTGAATGTACTTTGAGCACTACCACTATTCCACGTTACTGTACCACCAGATGTTGTTTTTATATCAAAATAGAAGCTGCCACTATCTACCACTTGTTTACTATCGAATAATGTGGTTGGTTGACTTACACGCCATTTGCCGAAAGCATCTATACTCGGACTATCGGCTGATAATATTCTTGTTTTTTCGAAATATGACATAAATTATAATATCCAATATTGATTTGTACCATCACTTTGTACGGTCATGTTTGTACCTCTATGACAAATACTTTGGGTAACATCATAGTCTATATATGAAGCGTTTGTTACAGTTACATTTACGCAATGGCCTGTACGATCTATTTTCTTTATATTATAAATGTTTGTATTACCCGATGGATTTGGTAATTTAACATCAAAACTGCCACTAGTAGCATCACATAATATTGTATAATCGGTAGTTCTGACTATGGTATAATTATTAGTAATTTTTTTTACTGGATAACTTACACCTGTGACTTGTATATAACTACTGGTCAGTGTATTTAGTGCCCAACTGCTTGTTATAGGATAAGTACTACCTGTATATATTTTTGTACCACCATTTACAACATTTAGTGCCCAGCTACTTGTTATTGGATATGTACTACCTGTGTGTAAATTGTAGTAACCATAACTACTACTTACTATGCTTACACCACCTCTGGTAGCGAGTGCTGTACCGGCTGTAGGTACACTAAAACCTATTATCGCGGTATTGTCATCAAATAGGTTAATTAATTCTGGAATCAGTTGATTATCATTTGTATCAACCGTTTGTATAATAACATATTTATTACCTAAATTATGATTAAATGTCCATACATTACTTGAAGTAAAGCTTTGGGTTATACTATTACCAAAATTACTAGCGTAACTAGCAGAAACGCTGTTTAAAGCCCAACTACTTGTTATAGGGTAAGTACTACCAGTATATAGTGATGATCCACCTGATCCTGATCCACAGTTACAATTTAAAGCGTAACTGGCTGTAACATTGAGAAATTGTTTTAAACTACCTGTACCGTCTAATACTAAGCTACCACTGTATATT
>Ga0255090_1000462_pt1 | contig 12904 bp, 11 predicted proteins | sample Colum_Yuk_RepA_8_2_FD_188444 | JGI IMG/M metagenome (GOLD analysis project Ga0255090, IMG submission 188444) | Freshwater microbial communities from Columbia River, Oregon, United States - Colum_Yuk_RepA_8d | ecosystem: Environmental > Aquatic > Freshwater > River | place: USA: Oregon...
GCCTCGTTTCACAACTCGAGGTGCTGATGCAAAAGGATTTAGGTTTGAGAAGTCAAAATCAGAAAGTCCGCCGATTACGACTCCAATCACAAATGTTCCGAGTGTGATGAACGTCCAAAAGTAAATGAATCGCGCAACGGTGTTTCTCTCTTTAGTCACGTGAAAAATTCGATTCAATGCGAGTTCGATGTTTCGTAAGAGCATCACTAACGTAAACATCATGACTGCCAAACCAGAAAATCCGATTCGCGCCAAATCGAGTCTCGCCACCGCATTTTCCAAAAATTGAACGGCTTGCTGGCCGCTGCCTTGGGCAAGATTATTCAGGATGAAATCGCGAGCAACGCCGAGAAGTTCGCCGTTATTTCCCCACATTGGCTTAAACAGAGACACTACTGCAAATACCGCCGCGATCGACGGCACGATTGAAAACAGCGTCACGTAAGCCATGGCACTGGCATATTTGAACATGTCGGAGCGTTCGATATCGCGAACTAGCACCTTCGCGAAAAGATGTATGCGGACTTTTGCGTTTGAAAAAAATTCAGCCACGAATCACTCCGTGGCTGAAAGGGAAAGAGTCTAAGAGACAATTACGATTAGTGACGCAGGTGTTTGGCGCCACGCTTGCGCATCCATGCACGCATGTTGGCGACCGTTTCATCTTTCCAATCGCCCGCAAGTCGGATTTGAATAAAACGGGAGAAGAGCGCATCGAATACATCGATGAACATTTGGATATCGTCCAACCGCTTTTCAACCAAGCCATCTTGATCAACCGCTGTCTCCGAACCATCGTCTGCGAGTCGAATGATCCGCAAACCTTTTGGGTTCAAATCCCTTGAATCTACTACACAAATCCATTCTATTCCGGATTGGTGACGAATGCCGACGCGTGCCTCGCGCAAAGATTTCCCACTGAGCATGGCTGCGGTTGTTTCTGGGCTCATGGAAGGTTCGCCGCCCTTTTGCGTCATGGTCTCGCCGCCATCTTTTGTCGATTCAAAAACGACTCGCTCATCCAGCCAAACTTCGATCTGGTGCTGGTTTCCGGCGACGGAAAGCTCCATACCTTCCGGCTCAGTCTCGGAGATAAACCAGCACCACTGCAAAAACTCCCTTCCGAGGTGGATTTTTGCCTGCGCTAAGTTAGACTGTAGCTGTATGTCTTCGACATTGTTTGCGATTTCTGGATTCATAAGTGTGGAAAACCTGTTGATATGTTGGTGAAAACCTGCACACAACCTGTGCGAAACAGCTTCCGCGCGGTGTGACAGAGCAACAAGTAAGCGATTTGGAGTCGAACAACTTGTCGCAATTAGTTGAGGGTGTCAACGAATAGTTTGAATTATTTTTCGTGCAAGTTTTGTGGGCAGAACTTCACCATCTGGAGATGATTTTTTGGGCAAAAATGGCGGCAATGGTGATGACAACGATGACTTTCGCAAAATGATGGAAGAGCATCTAGACGCTAATCCTCCCGCACCGAAAACCCAATCGGGGATGGAGCGTCTCGACAAGCGCAGCAACTCCGGTAAACCTCGCTCGTCCGCGACCAAGCATTCTATTGATCTACATGGAAAGACATTGGACGAAGCAAAGGCCGCATTGCGAAGTCTCATGAATCAACTCGCAAAGTCCGGTGGTGAAATTGAATTGAGAGTCATTACAGGCAAAGGTCGCAATAGTGGATCTGGTGGAGGGGTTCTTGCGCGAGAGATCTACGACTTCTTTAAGCGGAGTTTTTCATCTGACATTGTAAGGATCGACACAGATCCTATGGATACTATGATTGGTGGGCTACCGCTGCGAGGGCACTTTGATGCCCTGCTGCGGTTCTAACTGCGCCCTGTTGCCCTGCGCTAGTAGTGCGTCAAATTGGGCGATCTCAAAATTCGATTGAGGACATGCCATTTCTGATGTTTCGCACCCCAAACGGCGATGCTATTAGTCCTGCACGGGAGGAACATTATGAACGCGACCTTGCGCCAACTTTTTTCTGCCATTGTTATGACTTGCGGCGGATTTGCTCATGCCCAAGTTGAACTTCGCTGTGCCGATGTTCACGACAAAGACTCGTCTACAAAGATTGTCATCAGCAGAACCGGCGACGCCTTTGAAGTAACCATTCAATCGCGACACGATGCTGATCGCATTTCCCATATGAGACCGTCACTTAATGTCCGCATCCAAGATGTCGAACCTTTTGAAACAAACGAGTTTGTGGACTTTCATCCTGCGGGATTGGAAACGGTACCGGTTGGCGGCAAAGACAAGTTGGAACTTGAACTCAATTCCGGTCTCTTTTGGTATGCGAAGGATTCGCGCAATGTCCATTTGAAGTGCCGAGTTGAATCCGAAACTCTGCTGAGTTTCTTGGGAATCTTGCCACAGTCAAAAGTCGACACGTCGATTGTTAAAGCTGTAGGATTTGACATCGACGATACGCTTATCTTCAGCACACCGACTTTTCGCCGAGCCATGGCCACGGGTGGAGCTCCCTCTGCATCGGACAAACTGTTTTGGTCCCATGCCAATGGCTGCGATAAAGGGTGCAGGGAAGAAACAATTACATTGCCAGATGGAAGCCGCCGTACGCTTGCCGCCAACATTCCAAGCCCTATCAAAGCTAAGGCTTTGGAATTAGTCCGTTTTCACTTAGAAAAAGGCCACAAAGTTTACGTGATCACAGCTCGTCCGGAGATCAACGGCGAACCGCTTCGCCAATATATTTCGACGTCGTTCGGCATTAGCCCTGATCATGTTTTCTTTGAGCCTGATCTTGAACAAGCGGGAAATCCCCCAGGGAAAACTGACCGCATTGAGAGTCTGAATTTGGATATCTTCTATGGCGATGCAGACTCGGATATGACCGACGCTATGAACGCCTTTAAGCATCAACCAAACCATAAAAAGGTAAAACCGATCCGCTTTTTGCGAGCGCCCAATTCATCCAATCGCAAGAACGGTCAGCTAAACAAGTACCATCCCGGGTACTTCGGGGAGCCCATTTTGAAAGGTAGTTACTAGAGTCAGCGCGAATGATCGCCTAACCCTCTGATCTCATAGAGACTTCGCGCCCCCACCGCACAGAGCAGAAATTTGCTGAAATCGCTTTGTGCGGGCCGTCTCATGTAGTATCTCGCAGCCTTTGTACCAATAATTACAGAGGCCACCGTGTCAGGACTTCCAGAAATCACGTTCGAATTAAAGATTACCTTTCCTAACGGACCGGCGGCAGCAGTGAAAGACGACGTCATCACTCGCCTGCAAAGCCTTGGAGTAGACAGTTTTGTGGAAGGTGCCCTCGACGGTCTTGATGTAGACTTTGACCACGACAATCCTGAGCGAGATCTCTTTGGCGAAAACGGTGGCGATGACAGCCCGATCTCTGTGTACAAGTTTGACCAAGAATTTTTGCTCGATCTCAAGAATCGACTAACGACGGAATTTACGAATGTCTCCATCCAGATTGCCAGTATGGCAACGCAGGAATGGACTGAAGGTTGGAAGCAAGGTTTCAAGCCAATCACCACGGAACTTTTTTACGTTTATCCACCGTGGCATAAGCCCGCAACACCTCCCAAACAGATTCCCATCGAGATGGAACCAGGGATGGCGTTCGGAACCGGTCAACACGCAACTACGCGCCTATGTTTGACGGCGATTGAACAGTGGGCACAAAAGTTTTCTAAAACTGCCGTTAAAGGTCAATCCGTCCTCGACGTGGGCACCGGCACCGGCATCTTAGCGATTGGTTGTGAAAAGCTTGGTATGTCGCCAGTAGTCGGCACTGACATTGATATCGACGCGGTAACATCGGCGAGGAACAACGCCGCCGTCAACAGCGTGAAGATGGATGTACTGCACTGCGGTGTTCCAGATGGTGCATCAAAGACGCCGTACGATCTCGTAATCGCCAACATCATGTGCCACGTACTTGTTCGACTCATGGGTGATCTCGCTGCTGCGACCAAGCCAAATGGTTTTTTGATCCTCAGTGGCTTGCTCGTCACAGATGAACCCGAAATGCTCGCATGTTGCAAATCTCATGGAGTCATACCGGTTGCACGATATGATCAGGATGGGTGGCTTGGCCTATTGATGCAGGTTCGTCGGTGAAACATCAGTTCCGATTTTTGGCGAAACTGTCGTCGTCCGATCAGTCGGAGTGGCTTATCGAAGGCGACGAGTTGCATCATTTGCAAAAAGTTTTGCGTCTCAATGTCGGCGATGTCGTCGATGTGTTCGACGGTGGCGGACAGTTTTCGTCTGGTTCACTCTCCGAAATTAACAAAAATTTCGCCACGGTTAACGCGCAACCTCCGCAAATTGAGTTACTCATTACGCCAAGCATTGCGATTGCATTGGGAGCGCTGAAATTCGGCGCCATTGACGATGTGCTCGCCTCTTTAGTCGAACTCGGCGCAGATGAGATTCTAGTGTTTCAGCAAGCGCATTCTGGAAAAGACTCGCTCAACGAAAAGATTCAATCGCGCTGGCATCGCATAATTTTGCAGGCGTGCAAACGTGCGAGACTTCCCGAAATCCGCGTCTACGGATCATTGTTGGAGCTGTTGAAGTCTTTTGGAAGTGAAAAAAATTTGATCATCACATTTGACGAACTAGCCGCGTCCCAGTCTCCAAGTGCATCGGTCATGCAGAACAAGGAACGCATCGTTGCCGTAGTCGGAAGCGAAGCCGGACTTACGGAAGCAGAACGGCACGAACTTGCTCAGTTTTCACCGATACCTTTCAAGCTTGGCAAGCACGTGCTAAGAGCCGTTACCGCAGCACCTGCGGCAGCAGCTCTGTTGAGCTTTTGGCGGGATCAGTTTTCCCGATAGTCATCCCGAAGCGAAGGATGTCTCCCTTCGGTCGAGATGACCAACTTGGAAAAACCCACAAACTCGCAATCGCGCAGCCCTTTTTATCTGACGTTATGGTTTGTACAAAACGCTGCAGGTTTTACCCTCCGACCTTTCCCGAATTATGCTATAATTTCAGATACCTTTCCCCTTTTTTTGGGAGTCCGTTGTGACTACAAATGCTGCAGGCCGTCGTCGCGGTTTTAAGTCATGGTTTGTTGAGCCGTATCGACAAGTGAAACTTGGACTGATGGTGGTCATCATCAACATAGTCTTCTCCGTGCTCATCTTCGGAGTATTCGGCTACTACCTTTGGGACGTGTACCTATCCGTATCGCAATATTTTGCGTTGAGCGGAGAAGAAACGTCACAAACTTTTGTTAAGTTTGGAACCCCAGCAGCCATTGGCGCGCTTATTATTGTGGCTTTCATCATCACGACGTTGATGGTTTCTGTTCGCTACACTTATCAAATCTACGGTCCCTTAGTTTCCATTCATCGATTTCTTGATGAACTAACGGATGGCCGCATTCCCACGCCGCTGCAGCTGCGCGAATCGGACCAATTGAAGGAGCTTGCTGAAAAATTGAACCGCATCGCTGAACGCTTTAACCCAAACCGTCGCCAAGCTCCGATGATTCCGATCTTTCGCTTCATGGATGATCTTTTGGCGGGAAAAAAGCCGGAGAAACTCGTTCTGCGTGAGCAAGCACATCTCAATGAATTAGTGGACAAACTCAACGCACTGGCAGAAAAAGTTAAGTAACTTTTGATGATATTGGTTTTGAGAACATTGGCACTGGTTGAACTCTAACGGGAAGGAATGAAATGAGCTCATTTGTCGACACAACACCGGAGATGGTGAAAAAAGTTTACGAAAAAATGAAAGAACGTGTACCTGCGATCAGAAAAGCGCTTGGTCGTCCGTTACCACTCGCAGAAAAGATCATGCTTAGTCACATCGACGACATGGAGACGCTCAAGAGTTTAAAGCGCGGCGACAGTTTCCTAGCACTGCGCCCAGACCGCGTCGCGATGCAAGATGCGACCGCGCAGATGGCGATTTTGCAATTCATTCAGTCCGGCAAAAAGCGCGTCGCCGTTCCATCGACCGCGCACTGTGACCACTTGATCCGCGCTCACACAGGTGCAGCAGCCGATATGGTCACCGCAAACAAAGAAAGTGACGAAGTTTTTAGCTTCCTCAAAACAGCATCACAAAAATACGGAATCGGTTTTTGGGGACCTGGCTCCGGCATCATTCACCAAGTCGTGTTGGAAAACTACGCGTTCCCCGGCGGCCTTATGATTGGTACTGACTCACACACACCAAACGCGGGCGGCCTCGGTATGTGCGCAATCGGTGTCGGTGGTGCGGATGCAGTGGACGTCATGGCGGGATTTTCTTGGGAAGTTAAGTATCCAAAACTGATCGGTGTAAAACTTACCGGCAAACTTTCCGGCTGGGCTTCACCAAAAGACGTTATCTTGAAGCTGTGCGGGCTACTCACCGTAAAGGGCGGCACCAACAAGATCGTTGAATACTTTGGCCCAGGATGCGAAACAATTTCCTGCACAGGCAAAGGCACCATTTGTAACATGGGTGCGGAACTCGGAGCGACATGCTCCACATTCCCATTCGACGAACGCATGGCCACATATCTCAAGGCCACCGGGCGCGGTGCTCTAGCAGATCTCGCGCGCGCAAATGCAGAATTTTTGACTGCAGACAAAGAATGCGAAGCGGATCCGAAGAAATATTATGACGAAGTCATCGAGATTAATCTTTCGGAGCTCGAGCCACACGTCGTCGGTCCACACTCCCCAGACTTGGATCGTCCCGTATCGGCCATGGCCGCAGAAGTAAAAGAAAAGAATTACCCTGATGCTGTTACCGCAGCTCTAGTCGGTAGTTGCACTAATTCTTCTTACGAAGACATTTCGCGCGCAACCGAAGTCGTACGCAGTGCTTTGAAGCACGGCGTAAAGGCAAAAGCGAAGTTCTTCATTTCCCCTGGATCCACGCAGATCTACGAAACAATCAAGCGTGACGGTCTGATGAAAGACCTCGAAGAATTTGGCGCTGTCGTTCTCGCGAATGCATGTGGACCGTGCATTGGTCAGTGGAAACGTGACGACATGAAAAACGGCACACCAAACTCCATCGTAACTTCGTTCAACAGAAACTTCCGCGGAAGAAATGACAGTAACGACGAGACACTTTCATTTATCGCCAGCCCGGAAATGGTTGTCGCCTACGCTGCAAGCGGCAAACTTTCATTCAACCCAGCAAAAGACGAGATCGACGCGGGCGGTAAGAAGTTTAAGCTCGCAGAACCAAAGGGACCTGAGCTTCCCGCGAATGGTTTCGCTAAGACTGATGGCGGCTACGTAGCACCTCCGGCGGATGGTTCGAGCGTGAAGGTCGATGTCAAACCAACGAGTGAACGCTTGCAACTTCTGCAACCGTTTACGAAATGGGATGGCAGAGATTTTACCGAACACGTTGTTTTGGCAAAGTGTAAGGGCAAGACTACGACTGACCACATTTCCCCAGCGGGCAAGTGGCTCACCTACCGCGGTCACCTCGACAAGATCAGCGACAACATGTACCTCGGTGCAACGAACGCATTCAGCGGCGAAGTGGGCAAAGCAACCAATGTTTTGACCAAAGAAAAAGCGGAGTTTTCGAAAGTTGCTCGCCAGTACCAGAAGGCAGGTCAGCGCTGGGTTGTTGTCGGTGACGAAAACTTCGGTGAAGGTTCGAGCCGCGAGCACGCAGCGATGAGTCCTCGCTTCCTTGGTGTGAGTGCAATCTGCGTAAGAAGTTTTGCTCGTATCCACGAGACAAACCTCAAGAAGCAAGGCGTTCTCGCTCTCACGTTTGCTGACAAGAATGACTATGACCGCATTCGTGAAGATGACCGCATCAGCATCAAAGGACTTGATTCATTCGCACCGGGTAAGCCGCTGACCATGGAACTCAAACATGCAGACGGTAAGACGGAATCGTTCCCTGTGAATCATTCGTTCAACAAGGAACAGATCGCGTGGTTTAAAGCAGGATCCGCTCTGAATTTGATTAAGGATTAATAGGCTATTTGTTGCATCTGCCGACGATGATGTTCTCACTCGCAGTAGTTGAGATCATCACGTCGGCACTGTTTGTTTTGGGATCAAATTGGATAGCAATGTTGTAATTGAGTTTCATTCCTTCGCGTAGTTCGATCTGCAAATTATCGATTAAAACAGCATGTTGCATCAGCTCTGAATCCAAAGTCGTTTGCGCGATGGCGGTGGTCAGAAGCTCATTTTGTGCATGCGTGCGAGTTTCAGAAACTGGAACGATGACTGCGTAAGATTCGTACTGTCCGTTAACTTCGCGCGTTCTGATCTCACTGGAAAACTTGGTGTAGGTGTAAGCCACTTCCACTGGACGAGCTTGTAGAACAACGACTCGTTGATTTTCTTCTGGCGACGTTGGTGTGATGTTGAAGGTCAAGTGACTGCGGCTCCAAACCTCATTTACGGAAAACATGCAGTCCAGGGCGATGTTGCTATTGCCTGCACCGAATGCCGAAATTGAAACAACGGCGGCAGAAAATACGATCGCTAGCTTGGATACTTGCATTGATTGCTCCTTTGCATAGGTGGTTCAGTGGCTCTTAGAGTGCCCACGGGGCTTTTACAAGATCGCAAGCGCACGAATTTGACCGAAGTGTTCGAAAATCAAGGAAAGAACTAACTACCTGTTAATGCTTGGAAAATATCGAGCGAGCCGGTGCATGCGTAGGGCGAAATCGTTGCGGCGGGTTATTCGATTGACTTAACTACCCGACAACTCTATATAGGCTCTCTCTTCCTGAGACATCACTCTGACGCGGGGTGGAGAAGTCTGGTATCTCGTCGGGCTCATAACCCGAAGACCGTAGGTTCAAATCCTACCCCCGCTACCAAGTTCCTTGGCATGATCCTAACCATTCCAATTTTGTTTAATTGAAACCTGGGGCCACCATTGGCGCATCGAGCATTCTGCCATAAGCAAGGCTCATCACATCGCCGCAAGATGCGCCATCGCTCATACTTATTCATCAATGGATGTGGCCGCATTTTGTGTAAACTGGCAGGTTCATTCGATAGATCAGAGACCATTCGGCAAAGATTTAGTCGTCGCTACGAGCACGAACCTCCGACAAATCTTGATCGAGGTACTTTTGTAGAATGGCGCGGGCGTTGAACTTTGGTTGAAAAACTTTGAGCGCAGTTGCCACCCCAAAAACCTTACGATCCAAAAAAATGAACTCACGTGGAATGGCGCGAACTCCCATTAGTTTTTTTATCTGCCAGATTTTTTGCCCAATCCGCTCATGAACGTCCGACGAAGAGAAATCGTAGGCTCCCGACTCATCGACAAAACGAGAGTTCGCGGCTCGGTCACCCGGTTTAAAGTATGGCTCCAGCACCAGCTGGTACAAACTAAAAAACTCCTGCAGAGCTTGCTCAGAATCAGTTTCGCGGCCCATTCCAATCGATAAAAATGCAACTTTAAATGAAGCAAAATTGTCTTCTAATGCTGCCAAAAACATTTTACGGTATTCGCGTCTAAATTTAAGCGAATATGTGCGTACGGCGCCGAAATCGTACAGAATCAATCGATCAAGAGATGTGTGGTTATCAGCTAATCGAATACGGTAATTGCCAAAGTGAGGATCTGTCTGCACATGTCCCAGCACGAAAAATTCGAGGAAAAATAATTCCAAAAAAGATGCGGCCAATTCATTACGGCGACTTAAGGACAGCTGCAAAACATGGGGGTCTTTGAACTCAACCCCAGGTTCGAAAGACGTTACCAGCACTTTTCCAGACGAGTGTTCCGGATAAAAAAGAGGAACAATGTAACGTCTATCCGTCTGAAGAACTTCCCTAAACCAAGCTGTAAATTTTCCTTCACGCTCGTAATTAACTTCATGGCGCATGAGCGTGCGAACTTCGTCAAAAATGGGGTCCAAGTCGTCCATCTTCGGAATAACTTTTGTGAAGGAGAGAATTGTCCTCAATGTCTGCACATCACTGTCGATGGCTTTCGCTACTCCGGGATATTGAATCTTGACGCAGAGCCTTTGATTGTCGCTTTTGCGCGTTGCCAGATGAACCTGGCCAATGGATGCGGCAGCAAAAGGTTCTGAGTCAATTTCTAAACCATTCAGCTGATTCGGCCGGATGCTCCGTTTAATCTCCGCTTCCATGACTTTCCAAGGAAGAGGATCCGCCTGAGATTGCATAGAATTCAGTACGCTAACCACTTCATTGGGAACGATATGTTCACCAACCATCGCAAGCATTTGTCCTGCTTTAAGCAAAGTACCTTTGAGTTTGCTTAGTTCAGTTTTGAGAATATGTGCTTGATCAATTAAAAGCGACTGCAAACGCTCCGCTTTGCCGTCTTCTCCGCTGAGTACTTCCTGAACCGCAAAACTCGCCGCTTTGGCACCGGCCTGCAGCCCCATTTTAGCTACAGACCAGACCCGCCCTAAGGGTGACGTTACGATATTCTCTGGTTTCTTTTTTTTGGCCAATTATACAACTCTTCAATTGATCAATTCTGCACACCGCATGCCCCACCCGGGCCATATAGTTTAGCTATCGCTTTGAACTCGCATTCACCAATTGCTGATCGGACTCCGTGCGCAATCGTCGAACGCATAACATTTTGAAAACCGTTTTCAGCCGCGCAGTTGCCGTCTGAATGATCTAGGCCGAGGACATGACCGATTTCGTGCAACATGACCGAATAAAAGTCGTATGCCCCATTTGGCACATTTGCAAAAGCTGCATAGTACCAAGGAATGCGATTGCACTGCTTTGCACCTCGGGGTGATTCGTGGGTCATCCAAGCAATGGCTCCCAATGTAATTGGCGCCCCCTGAACCAAAGCCACTCCCAATGCATCCGTCGCATCAGACATGTCCAACGGATGCATCACCCAACCCGGTCCATCGCCCGCTTTCACTGCGGGCGCAAATTGTTGGCCATCTGTGTTTTCACCGAAAGCCGGTTGTGCACGACCTTGTGCTGTCGATGTCACAACCTGCAGACCAGTCCGCCACTCATGACGTTCAATTCGCTTTGCGGGTAATGCGATGTCCGTACAGGTTTTATCATTCAACGGCGTCGCCGCAAACGGCTGGACCATGTCCGTAAATGCTGTGATGGAAATTGTTTGCACCGCACCAACCCGCTGCAAGATTTGGTTCCATGTTTGCACTGCAGCTATCATTGCGCCGATGCGATCGCTATCGCCTATAGGATTGGCAATGGTCTCTAATTCGCGATCTAAAGCTGAATTGAATTGTATGGGAATAACCGGAGCGATCCAACACTTTGCGCGCCCGAGAGGACTATTGTCCGGACCTCCTGCATTTACGGAATCAAAAGCAGCAGTTGCAGATTGTGGTGCATTTCTCGCCTTGCAAGTAACGAGCATCGCAGAGGCCGCTAACACCATCGCAATCGCGCGTCCAGCTAGCATTACTTGCATATTCACTCCTCTTTCTCATTTAGATGCGTGAATGAGATTCACTTTATCATTGATGCAGCCAATTGCGAATGAGTATTGGGCCTCGTTGGGTATTCTATATCTTGCCCAAAAGAGAAGCGACATCCCGATCATCAGCTGGCTTGTATAACGCGCCAAGTACGCGCACACCTGCAATGACCGGTACAACAAAATCTGTATGGCCGGTAATAAATATCACCGGAGGCACAGGCTTACCTCGCAGCTCCGGCATTGCCACGTCCGAAATGACTACATCAAATTCCGAATTCTCTACCAATGATATGGCTTGTTTGGCTGATTGCGCGCTAACGGCAAGATGGCCGTCGATAATCAGGTTTTCCGCAAACAACTCTGCGAGATTTGACTCATCATCAACGACAAGAATTCTAAGTGATTTAATCGTCATGCCGCCGACTTTGCCCCCCTCGACTTTGGGATGCTCAGTTCAAAGCATGTTGATTCTTGATCAAGAAGACGCAGCGAACCTCCGTGCAACCGAGCAATCGCTAAGCTCAAACTCAATCCCAGTCCGGTTCCTTTCCCTACTGGTTTTGTCGTGAAAAATGGTTCCATGATGCGCGCTCGGACTTCGGCCGGAATAGCAGGTCCGCCGTTCTCGACAGAGATCACAACATGGTCGCCGCGCTCCATCAGGTTGACTTTGATCCAGCGCTGCTCGGGCGGCAACTCATGTACAGCATCGCGCGCGTTGTTCAAAAGATTTACTAATACTTGTCCAATTTCACTCCTGCGGCATTCAGCACACAATCCGTCAGCAGCATCAAAAGAAGTGTGAATTCCTCTCTCTCGGAACGCCACCTCCGAAAGCGCCAAGGTTTCTCGTACAATTTCGCTGATCGATTCCTTGTACATGGGGTCGTCACTACTATCACGCGAGATGCTACGCACTGATTTGACAATTTGCGTCGCACGCTCAACCATCGAGGTAATGGATTCGACTCGAGTCATTAGCTCGTCTGGGGTGAGCATCCCTCGCTCCTGCTTCCTCCGGATCAGGGACGCAGCAGAATTAATGACGGCGAGAGGATTATTCACCTCATGCGCCAAGCCCGCTGCAAACCGACCGACGGCAACTAGGCGCGATTGTTCCACGGCGCGAGCACGCTGATCTTCAAGCTCGCGCGTCCGATCGGCCACTCGCGATTCCAAAACATGATTTGCTTTTTCCAACGCGACGATTTGGTGATTCACCTTGCTCGCCAATAGATTTAACGCATTCAAAAACAGTCGCGTCTTCGCGTCATCTTGGACATTTTCCAGCGGGATTTCTGAATAATCACCTTTGGAAAACTTTTCAAATGCCTGTGTAAGTAGGTCTAGTTCGACCGAGACGCCGCCCATTCCACTTCCAAGATTATGCGACGAACGAATTCTGCCAAGCCAAGACTTAGCAATGCCTTCATCGGTAAAAAATCGCACTGGGATTCTGCGGGATTTGGCTCCAAACCACAGATTCCCC
>Ga0255090_1000467_pt1 | contig 12835 bp, 8 predicted proteins | sample Colum_Yuk_RepA_8_2_FD_188444 | JGI IMG/M metagenome (GOLD analysis project Ga0255090, IMG submission 188444) | Freshwater microbial communities from Columbia River, Oregon, United States - Colum_Yuk_RepA_8d | ecosystem: Environmental > Aquatic > Freshwater > River | place: USA: Oregon | collected...
TGCTGCACGAAAGCGCAAAATTAAACAAATGCGCAAATTCGGCGCATAATTGCCTTTTGTAATTGGACATCTAAAGCCCAGCTATCGCTGGGCTTTTTTGCGTCATGCCTCGCCCCAATCCCAAGTGCCCTAGGGCTTTCAGCATTTGTCTGCATAATCTAAGATCGAAAAAAGATATTGACCTTCAGCGGTAAAGCCGGATATATGGCCGAAGATTGGCCACCCGGCCAGTGAGTCACCCGCATAACATATTAGACATAAAAAGATTCTATGATTTTTATTTAAAATCATGGTCTGGTTATGGTATTTAATAACCATAATCGAAATATGAATCTGAATCTCTTTTGCGGATGGTATTGGTGATGCTCAAGCCTCTAACAAAACTAGCTTTTTGCGCGACCGTCGCGACCATGTCGTCCATCGCGTTTGGTCAAGAAGTCACTGCAACAAAGTCCGCCCCCGCCCCGAAAGTGACCGGTAAGGTCGAAATTACTGAGGGGCTGCGTCCCGAATATTACACGGAATCTGGGCGCTACACCGACGTTACCGCCAGAGTTTCGTACAAGTTATCAAGCAAGTATTCGCTAGGTCTGAAGCAAGGCATTCGCGAAGTCGAGACCGTCGAATTTCCAGACTCCAAGAATGTGCACTTGCTTGATCCTGAAGTCACCCTTTCCGCACCAGCAGCCTTCAAGCGCGGGAAATTGGTGATGACTCCCGTGGCTCGTGCTGTCGTTGCACCACTGCAAGAATCATCTCAGCGAGTAGGATTTCAAGGTTCGACCGCATTGAGACTGGTAACGCAATACAAGATCGACAGCATCTTTTCTTTGACCCATTTAATCGACGCCAACGAAAAATATTACTCAGAAACTTTGGACACCGAAGGCACCGCCAACCGCCCGCACGTTTTGACGAACGTGATTGCGGTTGAAGCCGCGGTAACTGAACAACTGTCGGCAGGTGTCACATACATGCACATCGATAGTTTGCCTTACAGCGGGCACGGTGGACACAAAGCCACATACGTCATCAACCCCGAACTCGGATACTCCGTCGATAAAGTCGGCGTATTTGTCGGTCTCGAGACATCCAATTCAGAATTGAAAAACGGTCAGATCCGGACCGTGTACTTGTACGAAGAAAATCTGTCAGAAGTCTATGGGCGCATTGAATACACCCTGTAATAGGAGCCAGCAGCACATGAAACGCACACACATCAACATGATCGCAATGATCGTCGCGGTAGCTACCGCGCTGAACGGCTGTTCGAAAGAGCCGAAAGTGCGCATTGCCCACGGAGAGGACAAGAATTTGATCCTCAAGTCTGATCTTCTGATTGGCGCAAGCGCCGTCGAAGCATTCAGCCCAGCCGCTGCAACCCTACTTGATCGCGCCAAGGCCGACGGCCTCAGCAAGGTCGAGATGGAATTGAGTGAATCGTTCGTCACCGTCTGGGAAGGCTCCAAAGCAGACGGCGTTGCGAAGTATCAGTTCCCCGTTAAGGGACACTATGACCTCGCGCGTGATAAAGACAAAGAAGGTCGCGAGAACCAATACTTGGTGAAAACGCAAGACCTCAACAAAGATTGGAAAGACCGTCTCTATGTGCAGGTCGATCCAGCCGAATTGAAACTCGTTAAGGCCGACGAAAAAGTTACGGCATTGCTCCATGACGTAAAAGAATTGTCTGGCAAGGCATACGTAGTCGGCAAAGATGCGATCCCGGGACTCAACGAGCGTTTGCTCAATGAACTCGCTCGTAAAGTTGGATTGGTTGACGGCGATGTCGTGAGTATCCAGCTTTCAAAGTCCTCTGCTCGTTACCTCAAAAAGAATGCCGATGGTACAACGACGCTCATCGCAACCGTTCCTGTTTCGTATTACGACCTCGTTCGTTCTAAGAACGAAAAAGAAGAACTAACCAGCTCTTTCGAGCGCAGTACCCAAGCGAATTCTTGGGACAAACGTTCGTTCGTCGAAATCTCACCAGATTCAGTAGAAGCGACCAGCAACGATGTAAGTTTGATAAAGAAAGATTCGCTCAACGGCTGTCAAAAAGTGAGTGAAGTTTCCGTACCCGAACTCAAAGATTTCCTCGCCAGCCGTCGCGTGAACATCAGCGCTGACGATAAAGTTTGTTTCGAAGTTTCCCAGACGCAGCTTTCCATTTGCCGCGAATCGTGTGAACTCGACGCGAACCTCCTAGCCACGTTCGACATCATTGATCATTTGGACTTGAACGTCGCCAATGATTCCGGCGCCATTGCCACCAGCAAGAAAAACTTGTGGAATGACCGCGCGTGGATTCGCATCATTTCTTCCAACCCACAGCCTGTTGAAAACCACATCGGATCCAACGTCATGAAGCGTTCGGCGTTCGACGGTGAATTCGTTTATGTCGAAACCGTCGTTGCAAGTCACTCCGAAAATGGCGAAGCTTTCGAAGGTGCGACCATGAGCACCGACAACCGCCTGAAGTTTGAAATCAGCGAAGACGCCATTTCTGCCATCAAGTTGGATGAAGCATTGAACACCGCCGGAACGAAGACACCTGTCTTGCGTTTCGCCGCTGACCACTTCTCCGTAGAACGAGTGAAAAACAGCTACGGCGATGGAACTAACGCCATTGGTGAAGTTCGCGATCGTCCATGGGCTGATCGTAAGAACCTTCGTGTTGCATTCGGACGCAACCAGATTGAAGGGTTCTTTAACAGCACCCTCGGTCTGAACAACATGTACTTCCAAAACTATATCGTAACCGACAGTCGTCAAATTGGTGAAGTTCGCGTTCACAGCGACGGCATGATCTCCTACGATACAGAAACCGTTCTTACACCAAACGCTCACGCTGGAAACTTCGGCGCGGGTGAAACAGGCCTTGAGCCGGTAACCGTCGTTATCCGCCACGCTCTTGTGCGCGTTGATCAACGTCAAGCGAAGCCACGTTTGTATGATAACTACGACTTCCGTCGCTTCGGCTTGTTTCGCCAAGAAAAGCTCGGCCTCGACAAGTCGCAACGCCCAAAGGACGATGCGGTTGAGCAGTACGGTCGTATCTATGACCTTTCCAACGGCAAGAAGATTGAGTTCTTCCTCAATGCAGGTTTCCCCGAACAATATAAGGACGAAGCTCGCGCCGTGATCGCATCGTGGAACAAGGCATTCGAAGGCGCCACTGGCCGCAAAGATGTTGTTGTTTTGAATGAAGGAGTCAAAGATGCAGACTTCGGCGATCCACGCTTGAACATGATCGTTTACATCGACCACAGAAACGTTGGTGCACCATTGGGCTACGGTCCAGGCGTTTCCGATCCTAAGACTGGCGAAATCATCTCCGCAAAATCGTATTTGTACGGTGACGCGGTTCGCTGGGTACGTGAAGTTACCGGCGACTACTATGATTATTTGACCGGCGAAAAATCCGAAGAAGCATTCGAAGCCGAGGGTCGCATCTCGATCCCAGACGTTTCACCAGAATTGCTCGTCGGCAACACGTTGGTACAAAAGCCAAGCGGCAACAACTTGGTTGAACTCAAGTCCGTTGCGAAGCAAGGGCTGCAAACAAACTACGCGCAAGCGTTGACCAAGATAGACGCCATCTCCGCACCTGCGACCAAAGGCGCTGCCGCGAAAAACATCGGTAACGTGATGTCCAAGCTGCGTTTGGCACAACACGGTGCACCGCTTGCGAGCGCGATCAATCACCAACATCACAAGCACGATCCTCAAATGGGTTGCTTGATGCGTGCGGACGAGCACCTCGTCTCTGCGGGACGCTTTGTAGCTATGCAGAAGCAAGCGCAACTTTCGCGCGAAGAAATCTTGGAAAAGATGGAATCAAGCATCGTGTACACAACGCTCTTGCACGAAGTTGGTCACAACTTTGGCTTGCGTCACAACTTCCAAGGTTCTTTCGATGAAATGAACTTCCACCCAGAATATTTCGAAATCAAAGCGAAGCTTCAGGCTGAAAATGCTGAAGGTGTTGAATCCAAAGATTCGTACCTCGAAATGTACAAGACCTCATCGATCATGGACTACAATGACATGTTCGAAGCTACCGCGGAAGCGGCCGGTCCTTATGATATGGCTGCGATCAAGTACGCCTACGGTAACAAGATGGAAGTCATCGACGAAGCCGCTTCGCAAGCAGCGGGCAAGTTGATGACCATGGACATCGACGTCGATGTTCACAAAGCAGCTGTTGCCAAAGCCATGATCGAAAATCCAGGTGCGTCGCGACTCTCCGCAGAATTCTTTGTGGATCGCGAGTTGAAGGTTCGCCAGTACATGTTCTGTACAGATGACCACGTCGGCAATGACCCAACGTGTAACCGTTTTGACAGCGGTATCACAATGGAAGAAATCATCACCAACCTCGTTGACAGCTACGACTTGAGTTACACGCTGAACGCATTCCGTCGCGGCCGTCGTGATTTCACCGGCAACGCGGGTGGCGTAATCAGCCGCTACATCTTGCCAGTTCGTCAAATGTTGGATGAGTGGGTTTACGGCCTCGTAACGGGAAGTCAGCAAGAAGAAGGCCCAGCTGGCTCTAATGACTACTTGGCAGCCATCAACGTTGGTCTCCGTTTCTTCATGAAAGTATTGCAGACGGCAGAACCCGGTACCTATGTTCTTAACAAGGACAAAGGTATCTACGAAGTAGGCACTGCGAAAGAAGGTGAGACAGCCCTCAACGTTGGTTTGAACATCGGTAAATACCTCGAATCAACCAGCGAAACGATTGGTGACAAAGAACGCGTATTGCGTCGCGGCATCGAACTCGACAAAGCGGCAGTGATGATGGCACTTTCCATGCGTGGATTCCCAGCGGACAAGTACCAGCGCGCATCCATCAGCGTGAACTACTTCGACGTTGCCAAGAACTTGACGTTGGACATCTTCACTAAAGTGATGCTCGACGCGCAAGAAGCGCCGTTGAACGTTGCTGAATTTGAAGGTCAATTGATTGCGATCACTCCTCAACAAGCACAAGCGCTTGCAGGAAACGAAAAATTCAAGCTAAGCCAAGTGAAGATCAAGCCAAGCTCGAACTTGTTCATCGAAACGTACGCCATGATCTTTGCGATGTTGGATTTCAACAACGCCGGCAACAAGACCTTCGGTGACTACGTTGACTATCGTATCAAAGGCGACGACGACAAATGGCTTACAGACATACATCGTTCCACAAACACGTGATGGCAAGAGTATTTCGTTTGAAATCGCCAAGAACGCAGGCAAGATCTCCGAGGAACTCGAAGCCGCTTCGAAATTGTCCAAGAGCAAGGCCGTACAGGAAAGCATCAAGACACAAAGTGAAGCGTTATTCCCAGCATCTGTCAACGCGATGAAAGAAGTCTTGAAATCAATCGGTGCCGACGAACCATCTGCCGAACAAATCACCGCATGGGAAGCGGACAAGACCGCAGCGGTTGGTGAAATCTTGGAATCTATTAATGGCATCAAGGGTCAAGCGACTACCATTTTGGAGCAAGCAACCAAAGCGGGTAACAAAAGAACAAGCGAACGAATGACCAAGATTCTTGCAGTGATCGACGCACAATTGGCAGCAATGGTTTGCCCCGCACCAGCGGAAGGCGCACCAGCACAAGAGTGTTCACTTGCATCGCTCCAAAAACTTCAAGCTGACGTCAAGGCCGCGAATGACAAGGTAGAAGAGTTGAGCCGTGAAATTTCACAGATCGAATCGAAATTGATTCAGATCAAGTCGATGTACCGAGCTTTCAACTAATCGGTAAACAAACCGAGAGGGTGGGACTGGCCGTGTGCCATATCCCACCCTCTTGTGCGTTATGGGGAAAAAAACTCACCAAAACCCATTGCTGCCGCGTGATTTCTTACAATCTTACATAAAAAGATGCTGGCACGTACCTTGCTCATTCCGAGTTAGGAATTTGGCTCACATCATTGAATTGAAACAGGAGGTTTCCATGCGCTCACTACTTTTAACTGCTGCAATTGGTTTAATGGGAAGCATTACCACGCCAATCATGGCGGACACCTCACCCCTCGAAATCGTTGCACCGATTGATCGTATCTTCGTGCCAAACGGCTTTGACGACAACGACAACGTCGAAGTGATCTTACACGGTGAATTCCGCAACACATGCTACCGCGTGGGTCATGCGGGTGCGAAACAACTAGAGGGTACCAACGATATCATCGTATGGGCGACCGCATATCACTATCCGCAAGAAGACTGCGCACAGGTTATTACGCCGTTCATACAGACGGTCCGTTTGGGTGTGATGGCAGCCGGCACCTATCGCATTATTTTCGAAGAGCGTCCGGAAATTACTCAGTCTCTAAGAATTGAAGATGCAAGCACCTCTGCTCCAGACGATCACTTTTACGCACCCGTCGAATTCGCCGACGTGCAAATGAACCAACAGACTGGTCAGCATGAAATGGTCGTGTACGGATCTTTCCCGCGTATGTTCATTGGCTGCGCTCTCTTCCAAGAGATTCGCGTAATACAACAGGCTTCTGACATGATGGTTGTATTGCCAATCCTTCGCACCACAACAGGCGAGGAATGCGTAAATGCACCCGTGAGATTCAGAAGAGTTGTTCCGCTGGGGCGCACTTTACAAACCGATGGATTGTTGCACGTCCGCGTGTTGAGTGGAAACTCCATCAACAGATTCTTTCGCCTCAATGATGTCCAATAGCTTCAGATAGCATTCATCCCCCATTTAGCCGGTGGCTGCAAAGCCACCGGTTGTTTTTTGCAAATGCCCATAATCCCACCTCATTCATTCAAAAATTTTATATTCCACCAATTCGCTCCGATCACTCCCGTGTAAAGAATTTTGTCAGTAGTCCGAAAACAATGGTAAGAACTTCTGGAATATTCGCATGTCACACAAAACAGCATTGTTGTTAACAGGCGGCGGCGCGCGCGGCGCATTCCAAGCTGGAGCCCTTCAAGCAATTTACGAAATTGCCGCCTCCGTCGGCGACAAACGACCATTCAATTTTATCTGTGGAACAAGTGCTGGGGCCATCAACGCTTCATTCGTCGCATCCAATGCGCACGCGGCTCCCGATTGTATGCAAAATTTAGTAAAAATGTGGGGTGACCTACATACTGACGACATCTTTCGCTCGGACATCGGCTCTCTTGGCAAAATCGCCATACAGCTCGTTTCCGACATGATCCTCAGCGGTTTCAAAAAAGGAGGGCGCGTCAAAGCACTGCTCGACACCAGCCCTCTGCGCAAACTAATTATGGAACGTTGTGACTTCCACCAGATCGACAGAAATATTCGCGATGGTGTCTTTGACGCTTTGGAGTTAACGGCGACAAGTTACCTTACATCGACTTGCACATCTTTCGTCCAATCGGAAAAGCAATTCAAACACTGGAATCGAATCAGTCGAAGTTCCGAGGCGACACGCATTTCCATCGAACACATCCTCGCTTCATCAGCCATTCCGCTGTTCTTTCCACCGGTAAAAATCGACGGCATATTTTTCGGTGATGGATCGCTGCGAAACTCAACGCCATTGAGCCCGACCATTCGGCTCGGTGCCGATTCGATTTTGGTCATCGGCGTCCGCAAAGAAAAAACTTCCGGACCTGATACAGAATCCGTTGAGCATGTCGTCCCGTCGATCGGCCGTGTATTGTCTGTCATTTTGAATGCTCTGTTCATGGATGCTGTCGATATCGACATTGACCGTTTGCATCGCATCAATGAAGTCATCCGTAAAATTCCAGAAGCGGAGCGTCATGATGCAAAGATGCGCCCCATCGACTGCCTATACATTCGTCCGAGTAGAGATCTCGGCCAAATGGCCTCTAGCTATTTCGGTGAGTTACCTGACTCCATGCAGTACTTGATCCAAGGTCTGGGTTCTAAGGAAGAAGCGTCAGAACTATTAAGTTATCTGCTGTTCGAACAAGGCTATACGCAGGAGCTCGCCAAACTAGGCTACATCGACGCGATGGCTGCAAGAGATGAAATCATCGAATTCGTGCGTCGACGCATGAGTAAGACTGACCGGGCCGCGTCATGACTGTTAGTTCGTCTTCGATCACTCCCATCGCCCTACTCTTTGCCTCAAACATCTTCATGACATTTGCGTGGTACGGCCATCTTAAAAATTTGCGCACTGCAAGTTTGCTCACCGCCATCGCCGTGAGCTGGGGCATTGCATTCTTTGAGTATTGCTTGCAGGTTCCGGCGAATCGCATGGGTTCTGAGCACTACGATCTTGCTCAACTCAAAGTCATCCAAGAAGTCATTACGATGGTCGTGTTTGCGGGATTCTCAGTGCTGTACATGGGAGTACCCATACAAAAGAACTTTCTATGGGCATCCCTATGTCTGGTCGGTGCTGTCTACTTCATCTTCAAAGAGTAATTAGCTATTCTTCTTACCCTTCGTTTGTGCGACCAACTTTTTCGCCCATTCCGCTTTGTATTTCTTTTTGTCGTACACCACACCGACACGCATGTTCACCAGAAGTTCGTTAGCCAATCGTTTGACGTCATCTGCGGTGACCTGATCCAACGTGCGTGGCATTTCGAACAAGGGGTTTAAATCCTTCTTGTAGAAATACGCTGAAGAAATCGCACCGGCTAGTGCTTCATGCGTCTCTTGCGTTAGAAAGTAGTTCGTCGCATACACGGTCTTATGTTCTTCCAGTTCTGTCGGTGTATATATTTTTGCCTTCATCTTTTGGATGACTTGTTGGATCGCTTCGAGCGTCTCTTTGGGCTTAGACGTTGAGGCAGAGATCACACCGATGCCCTGCTCATACTGCAACATCATCGAAAATACCGAATACGACAACGAGCGTTTGGTGCGAATTTCTTCGCTCAATTCTTCGTCGAAAACTTTGATCATAAAATTGGTTGCTACTTCATCTTTATGATTAGCAGGCAGACCGTTAAACTTGATTTTGATGTAAGCCGTCGGAATTTCGCGTCCTTCAAACGATACGGACTTCTTTTCGTCGAATTGCGGACGCGGCACGGGAGCCATGGTCGAAGTTCCGACTGCCAACGAGCCGAACACAGTTTCCAAATCCTTAATCACTTTCTCATTCGGCATCGATGTTACGATGGTAATCACCATGTTGCTTGCAACCACCACTTTCGCGTGCAATGCCACCAATTGTTCACGAGTAGCAGCCTTCATTTCGTCAATACTTGCAGCAACAGACTGGCGATACGGATGATCATCCGCATAGAAAACCCGGTTGACCACCTCGTTCGAAAATTTGCCTGGATCTTCCAAACCCGACTTCAATTCAAACACTTGGCGATCGGCCACACGCTTAACATCATCTGCAACCAGAGCAGGTCTTAAAATAACATCTTGAAACAAATCTAGTGAATCGCCCCAGTACTCATTCAACGTACCCAGCGCGCAGTCTGAAGTTTCGATGCCGCCGCTACAGCCAAGTTCCAATGCATACTTCTCGGTCGTCTCAAAAACCTTTGCCTTAGGATACTTTTGCGAGCCTTCAGTCATCGATGCGAACAATAGCTGTACATGCGTCTTAGTCCCCTTTGGCTGGATTCTGATTCCACCACCAAACGACACATGAAGTTGTGTGATCTCCGAATTTCCCTGCATGCGATGAATAACAGGGATTCCGTTCTTGAGTTTGCTGATCGTCACCAAATCTTTTTGTTGTTTGATTTGGGCGTCGCTGATCAACGAGCCTGCGAACGCACTACCCGACAACAACGAGAGAACCAACGACGTCGATGCTAAAATTTTGTTTTTCATGGTTCCTCCTTAGATGCCCAAATGCTTTTTCATCAAGGCCGCCGAATCATCTGTCATACCGATCGCTTTCGCACCTTCAGGCGAAAGAAGAACTGAATCAACATGCGGCAGTTTTGGGTCGAGCCACGTTTTGGCAAACGAGTTCAAATCCTTCAATGAATTAGACTTTAGCTTGGAGAAGTAGGCGTTGTAATAATCTAGTCCTGCAACTGCCCACCAAAACGCTAACGTCTTCACAAACTCCGAAGGTTGATTCAATTCGCGCTTGTGCTCGATGGTCATGGCACGCTTAATATCTGTGAGCTGCTGTTCAGTGAAGTAATCACCTTTTTGCATGGCGATTAACTCTTCTTTCAACAATGCACGAACCTTTGGGACATTCTCGGCAGTCGTAACCGCATACGCCATGAGCTCACTAGTTTCGTACTGCGTCGGATAGTAAACGCCGGCACCGGCGCACAACCCCGAGTCGATCAGATTCTTGTAAAAGCGACCGGATCTCGCGCTGAGCATAGTAATGAACAAATCAGCCGTAAACGTATCTTTTTCATGATCACGTACGTTCGGTCCATTGAAGCGCAGCGAAACTTGCGCATTCTGCACGTTAGGTCGAGTCATGTTAAAGGTAACGGTATCAGCAAACTTCGGATACGGACCGTAGTTAGGACGCTTCCAATCTTTCGGAGTGCGCCAGTCTTTGAAAACTTTCTGCACTTCTGTTTCGACGGCCTTGGGGTTGACATCACCGCTGATCATCAGTGCCGCATTGGATGGTTGAAACACTTCCGCCTTGATGCGGATGAGTTGTTCGCGCGTTGCTGTTTCGATAACTTTGCGATCACCCAATGGATCTCGCAAATGTTGCTTATCACCGTAAATCAAATAGCGCGTGAGTCTCTGTAAATCGAAGCTCGGTTGCGCCGCGTTTCGATCGAATTCGTTCAACACTACCACACGCTCGCGCTCCAATTCTTTCTCATCGAGTTTGGGCGTTGCGATGGCATCATACATGAACTTGATGCCTTCGTTGAGATTTGCCGAAGGCAGCGTGAAGTAATAGCGAACCTTTTCCGCCGATGTGTCGCCGTTGAAAACGATGCCAAGCTGGCGGATGCGTCGGTCGAATGCCTCTTGATCTGGCAGAGTGGCGTTACCCTTAAAAAACATGTGTTCCCACAAGTGCGTGAGTCCGTTGATGTCCTTTGTTTCTGTCATCGCACCGGCTTTGAATACCAACACAATGGTCGCCAATGGAACTTTGTGGTCTTCCACCACAATCAATTCCATGTCGTTGTCCATTTTTTTAGAAGTAAAAGGCGCGCTGTCTTTTGCGCTCGCGACAAGTGAAGAACCAAATATGAGGCCGGCGACAACCGTCAGCCGAGCGCAATTTGCGAACATATTCCCTCCATTGGAATAGGTGATTCGTATTTCCTGTAAAACGTCCTAGCTGGGCAACGAGTCCGCAACCACTTCCGCGATGTCACGAACTTGAACTTCGTCGCCCTTGCCCTTTGCTTTCACACCATCGGTCATCATCGTCATGCAGAACGGACATGCCGTGGCAACCGTCTTGGCTCCGGTTCCCAATGCTTCTTCCGCACGATTGACGTTAACGCGTGTTCCAAGGTGTTCTTCCAACCACATGCGTCCACCGCCTGCACCGCAACAGAAGCCCTTTTCTTTATTGCGCGGCATTTCTGTTAACTTGACGTTGGGTATCGCCTTCAGCGCTTCACGCGGTCGCTCGTACACATCGTTATGACGCCCGAGGTAGCATGAGTCGTGATAGGTAACTTCGGTCGCTGGAGCAGGAACATCTTTGGGTTTGATCTTGCCGTTCTTCACCAAATCCGAAATTAGTTCGGAGTGGTGAATGACTTCTGGCTGGAAACCAAAATCAGGATACTCATTCTTGATGGTGTTGAAGCAGTGCGGACATCCGGTGACGACTTTTTTAACGTTGTACTTTTGCATCGTCGAAACGTTTTCGTCGATGGCCATCTTCGCCAAGTATTCGTTGCCCAAGCGACGAGCTGTGTCGCCGTTGCATTTCTCTTCTTTACCCAAGATCGAAAAGGAAATGTTAGCGTTTTGCATGATCTTAACGATGGACTTCGAAACTTTCTTGTAGCGGTCATCGTATGATCCCGCACATCCAACCCAGAACAAGTATTCGACGTCGCTCTTCTCCGCCATGGTCGTAACGCCGAGGCCCTGTGCCCAATCGGCTCGCGTGTCTGGATTGAACGCCCACGGACTTGCGTTGGTTTCGAGGTTGCGGAAGGTGTTGCCAAGTTCGGCCGGAAACTTACCTTCAGTCAGAGTCAAATAGCGACGCATATCAACGATGGCGGGGATATGCTCGATCGTTAGCGGACATGCTTCCATGCAAGCACCGCATGTCGTACACGACCACAATTCGTCTTCGGTCGTAATTCCGCCGATGAGAGGTTTGCGTTGATCTTCTGGGAGAGTTTCGTGTTCGATGCGAACTTGCTTTAGGTCGTGAATGATCTTGCGTGGATCAAGTGGCTTGCCAGTCGCATTAGCTGGACACTGCTCGGTGCAGCGACCGCACTCAACGCACGTCTGGCCGTCCAACAGTTGCTTCCACGTAAAGTCTTGTACCTTACTAACACCAAAGCTCTCCGCGTTCTCGTCGAACTCCATCGGACGAATGCGACCACGGCCTTTGTGACTACGAAAGAAAACGTTTGGCCAAACCCAGATCAAGTGCTGGTGCTTAGAAAACGGCAAGAACGCACTGAAACCAAACAAAGCCAAACAATGGAGCCAGAAAAATGTACCTTCCCATGCCGCTCCGACGATTCCGCCCAACATGTATGAAATCGGCACAGTCTCTGCGGGAATGACGCCAGCGTGTGCCTTCGTACCCATGTAAATCAATTCGGTGACAACTAGCGTCAAAATGAAAGACAACACGATGTATGCATCTTTTTTCGATGCTGCTGCCAAAGTTTGCAGTCTCTTCGGCGGGAAAAACAATCGTCGCAATATGGCAAAAGAAATTGCACTTGCCACCATCGCGTTACCGA
>Ga0255090_1000469_pt1:0-2500 | contig 12798 bp, 9 predicted proteins | sample Colum_Yuk_RepA_8_2_FD_188444 | JGI IMG/M metagenome (GOLD analysis project Ga0255090, IMG submission 188444) | Freshwater microbial communities from Columbia River, Oregon, United States - Colum_Yuk_RepA_8d | ecosystem: Environmental > Aquatic > Freshwater > River | place: USA: Oregon...
GATAGGGACCGAACTGTCTCACGACGTTCTAAACCCAGCTCGCGTACCACTTTAAATGGCGAACAGCCATACCCTTGGGACCGGCTTCAGCCCCAGGATGTGATGAGCCGACATCGAGGTGCCAAACTCCCCCGTCGATATGAACTCTTGGGAGGAATCAGCCTGTTATCCCCGGAGTACCTTTTATCCGTTGAGCGATGGCCCTTCCATACAGAACCACCGGATCACTAAGACCTACTTTCGTACCTGCTCGACTTGTCTGTCTCGCAGTCAAGCGTCCTTCTGCCTTTACACTCATTGCGCGATTTCCGACCGCGCTGAGGACACCTTTGTGCTCCTCCGTTACTCTTTGGGAGGAGACCGCCCCAGTCAAACTACCCACCATGCACTGTCTCTGACCCGGATAACGGGCCTAGGTTAGAACCCCGAACACGCCAGGGTGGTATTTCAAGGTTGGCTCCATCACGACTGGCGTCGCGACTTCAATGCCTCCCACCTATCCTACACAAGCATGTTCAAAGTCCAGTGCAAAGCTATAGTAAAGGTTCACGGGGTCTTTCCGTCTAGCCGCGGGTACACTGCATCTTAACAGCGAATTCAATTTCGCTGAGTCTCTGGTGGAGACAGCGTGGCCATCGTTACGCCATTCGTGCAGGTCGGAACTTACCCGACAAGGAATTTCGCTACCTTAGGACCGTTATAGTTACGGCCGCCGTTTACCGGGGCTTCGATCAAGAGCTTTGCCTTTCGGCTGACCCCATCAATTAACCTTCCGGCACCGGGCAGGCGTCACACCCTATACGTCCACTTTCGTGTTTGCAGAGTGCTGTGTTTTTAATAAACAGTCGCGGCCACCTGGTCACTGCGACCTCGTTCTGCTCGGAGCGCAGGCTCTTCACATACTAAAGGCACACCTTCTCCCGAAGTTACGGTGCTATTTTGCCTAGTTCCTTCACCAGAGTTCTCTCAAACGCCTTAGGATTCTCTCCTCACCCACCTGTGTCGGTTTAGGGTACGGTCTTTGGTACCTGAAGCTTAGAGGATTTTCTTGGAAGCCGGGCATCATCTACTTCGCCCTCGAAAGGGCTCGTCGTCACGCCTCAGAATTGCCCCCCCGGATTTTCCTAAGGGGACTTCCTACACGCTTAAACTAGGACATCCAACGCCTAGCTAGATTAGCCTTCTCCGTCTCCCCATCGCAGTACCAAACGGTACAGGAATATTAGCCTGTTTCCCATCGACTACGCTTTTCAGCCTCGCCTTAGGGGCCGACTCACCCTGCGCCGATTAACGTTGCGCAGGAAACCTTGGGTTTTCGGCGTGCGGGTTTTTCACCCGCATTATCGCTACTCATGTCAGCATTCGCACTTCCGATACCTCCAGCATGCTTTTCAACACACCTTCGCAGGCGTACGGAACGCTCCTCTACCATGCCTTACGGCATCCGCAGCTTCGGTGTACAGCTTAGCCCCGTTATATCTTCCGCGCAGGCCGACTCGACCAGTGAGCTATTACGCTTTCTTTAAAGGATGGCTGCTTCTAAGCCAACCTCCTGGCTGTTTTAGCCTTCCCACATCGTTCACCACTGAGCTGTAACTTTGGGACCTTAGCTGGCGGTCTGGGCTGTTTCCCTTTTCACGACGGACCTTATCACCCGCCGTGTGTCTCCCGTGATTGCACTTCCCAGTATTCGGAGTTTGCAATGGTTTGGTAAGCCCCAAGGGGCCCCCTAGCCATAACAGTGCTCTACCCCTGGGAGTGAGACACGAGGCGCTACCTAAATAGCTTTCGAGGAGAACCAGCTATCTCCGAGCTTGATTAGCCTTTCACTCCTATCCACAACTCATCCCCTACTTTTTCAACAGGAGTGGGTTCGGGCCTCCAGCAGGTACTACCCTGCCTTCACCCTGGTCATGGATAGATCGCCCGGTTTCGGGTCTACTCCCAGCGACTAAATCGCCCTATTAAGACTCGGTTTCCCTACGCCTCCCCTATTCGGTTAAGCTCGCCACTGAGAAGTAAGTCGCTGACCCATTATACAAAAGGTACGCCGTCACCCCTTACGAGGCTCCGACTGCTTGTACGTATGCGGTTTCAGGGTCTATTTCACTCCCCTCTCCGGGGTTCTTTTCGCCTTTCCCTCACGGTACTAGTTCACTATCGGTCGACAGGTAGTATTTAGCCTTGGAGGATGGTCCCCCCATGTTCAAACAGGATTTCACGTGTCCCGTTCTACTCGTATAGCTGATAGTTGGGTGTCGTGTAAGGGGCTATCACCCTCTATGGCCGCACTTTCCAGAGCGTTCCACTACCGCACTACCAGGTTTAGGGCTAGTCCCCGTTCGCTCGCCACTACTTAGGGAATCTCGGTTGATTTCTTTTCCTCCGGGTACTTAGATGTTTCAGTTCCCCGGGTGTTGCTTTTCGCCCCTATATATTCAGGGCGAAATGACCTTTCGGCCGGGTTTCCCCATTCGGACATCTTCGGATCAAAGCTTTT
>Ga0255090_1000469_pt1:5000-12798 | contig 12798 bp, 9 predicted proteins | sample Colum_Yuk_RepA_8_2_FD_188444 | JGI IMG/M metagenome (GOLD analysis project Ga0255090, IMG submission 188444) | Freshwater microbial communities from Columbia River, Oregon, United States - Colum_Yuk_RepA_8d | ecosystem: Environmental > Aquatic > Freshwater > River | place: USA: Oregon...
CGGACGCCACCCTGCAGGATCAAGCGCCGCGCTTCAGATGTGCTGTTCACCAGGCCTGCCAGCTTTAGAGCATTCGGCAGCTGTAATTGAGCTTCGTGATACGTCACGCAGACCTCGCGGATTTCGTCTGGTAACTGCTTCATGGTGACCCGTTCGATCCAGCGCCGCTTTGCCAACTCGCCTAGGGTGGCGCTGTGGAATCGGGCGGTGATTTCGAGAGCCAACTCGAGTTTCGCATCGCGGGGATTTTTGCCCGTAGCTACCTCCTCACGAAGGCGTCGAAGTTGGTCGTTGCCACGCAGACTTAGCAGTTCGAAGTAGCGCCACATCAGTTCGTCCGATATCGACATCAGTTTGCTGAACATGGTTTCCGGTGGTTCGGACACGCCGATGTAGTTTCCAGAGGACTTCGACATCTTCTGGACGCCGTCCAGTCCCTCAAGTAGGGGCAGGGTCATGATGACCTGCGGCTGTTGCTGGTAGGCTTCCTGCAGATGCCGCCCAACTAGCAAATTGAACTTCTGATCCGTTCCCCCTAACTCGACATCTGCCCTTAGTTGCACCGAGTCGTAACCCTGCACTAACGGGTAGAGGAATTCATGAATAGCGATAGGTCGACCAGCGGCGTGCCGCTTCTTGAAATCGTCCCGCTCTAACATGCGAGCCACGTTGAAGCGCGACGCGAGTTTGATTAGACCATCAGCTCTCATTGGCCCCATCCAGGAAGAATTAAAAGCAACCTCCGTTCGATCCGGGTCAAGAATTTTGAAAGCCTGCTCCTGATAGGTCGCGGCGTTGGCCCTCACTTCTTTTTCAGAAAGCGCAGGCCGGGTCACGTTCTTACCGGTAGGGTCACCAATCAGCGCAGTGAAATCGCCGATCAAGAAAATGACGTGGTGCCCCTGGTCCTGAAATTGTCTTAGCTTCGTCAACACCACCGTATGCCCGAGATGAATATCCGGAGCGGTAGGGTCGAAACCAGCCTTAACCCGCAATTGCTGACCTAACTTCAGCTTTCGCGCCAGTTCGGATTCCGGAATCGTTTCTACAACGCCACGAAGTAAGAGTTCAAAATCAGTGATCATTTCGCGATTTTTTATAAGGATTACAAGGGCTGAGCGTACCATAGCAGCCGAAGCTTCATAATTGACCGTCCCAGTTTGAGCGGCTAAGGTTCAGTCAACCTCCGAGGACTTGGCGTGCGTTACGGCCGAAGAATTTCCTACTCCCAAAAAACACCGCAGAGGCAGTCCTATCGATCAAGGCTGCTCATGCCGATTGTTTTTGTGGTTTGCGGGAGCGCGGTCTTGATTTGGCGGACCACCTCTCAGCATGCAAATCCGACGGACTTGCCCGAACAGCCGATCAGTCTGCGGCAAGGTGCGCCCAAAGAACGTATCGGCTTACGTCTGAGCTCATCGCAAGAAAGTGTTCTTACAAGCTCAATTCGAATTCCGTTTGAGCCTAAAGTCCCGCGCGCAGACTCAGGTGACGCCCGAACTGCGCTTCAGGCGTTTTCAGAAATCGAAATAAAGCGCGGCGATACGTTAGCGGAGATTTTCGCGCGTTTGAAAATCCCTCCGGCGCATTTGGCCGAGATGCTTGCGCTACCCGAAGTGTCAGAAAACCTGAAAACACTCAGGGTCGGCACAAAACTGCGTTACGCCTTCGTTGATTCGGTCTTTAGCCGGTTCGAATATCAGATTGATGATTTCAGGACATTAAGCGTCGCGCGGCGCAACGGGGCTCTTCAAGCCTCGGTGGCGACCCAGACTCCCGAAATACGCAACGCGGCCTCGTCAGGCGTAATCACCAGATCCCTGTTCGTAGACTTGCAGCGCGCCGGCGTACCGGATGGAACGATCCTCGCGTTTGCCGACCTCTTCGGTTGGGATGTGGACTTCGTTCGCGATATTCGAAAAGGTGACCGTTTCAAAATTATCTTCGAGGAAATTTTTCGGGACGGGCACAAAGTAGGCAACGGCCGCATTCTTGCGGCCGAGTTTTCGAATGGTGAGAAAAATCTGCGTGCCTTCTACTTCAAGGCTAAGGACGGCACAGAGGGCTATTTTTCGCAGGCTGGTGAGGCGATGAAAAAGGCCTTCTTAATCGCCCCACTCAATTTCACCAAAGTCAGTTCGCGGTTCAACCTGGCGCGCATGCACCCGGTGCTGAATCGGATCCGAGCCCACAAGGGTGTTGATTACGCTGCTCCGATGGGCACCGCCGTGCGGGCCGTAGCAAATGGCCGCATAGACTTTGCCGGTCAACAAAGCGGATACGGCAATGTGGTAGTCCTCAAACATGGAGAGCGCTACACCACGCTCTACGGTCATTTGATGAAATTCGCCTCCGGCGTTTCACGTGGGGATACAGTCAAGCAAGGCCAATTGATTGGCTACGTCGGCATGTCGGGGCTCGCTACGGGCCCACATCTCCACTATGAGTTCAGGATCAACGGCGCCCACGTTGATCCTTTGACGGTTAAATTGCCGCGTGCAATTCCGCTTGATAAAAAATATTTGGCAAGTTTCAGACAGACGGTTGATCCGCTGTTTGAACGCTTAGCCGCGCTCGATAGCAAAGACGGAAACAATGCCGCCTCTGTTGTCTCGCGAGATCCCCGAAGAGAGGCTTCGGCGTCGAACTAGGGCGATGCTCCAAAGATGATTAAAGGGCTCTACATTGGATTGATGTCAGGCACCAGCATGGATGGAATCGATGCGGCTCTCGTCGAGATCGGCGACAGCACTTTCGCCTTACGGGGCTTTTTGGAGTCACCATACAGTCCCAAGCTGCGAGATGCGCTCGAGACCTTAGTAAAAACTGAGCAGGCGCCGCTCTCGGAAATTGGTCGCTTACACGTGGAAATAGGCCAGGCTTTCGCCGCCGCGGCGCTTGCTTTGCTGGAGAGTGCCGGATTTTGCGCAGACGAAATCGTCGCTATCGGCAGTCATGGTCAAACGGTTCTTCATCGACCAGATGCTCGTCCGAGATACAGCATGCAGATGGGCGATGCGGCGGTAATCGCCTTCCGGACTGGCATCACCACTGTGGCCGATTTCCGCGCCAAGGATGTGGCGGCCGGCGGACAGGGCGCGCCGCTGGTACCGGCCTTCCATAAGTTTGCGTTTGGTCGTCAGGGCACAACCGCGCACGCGGTGCTTAATTTGGGCGGCATCTCAAACCTGACCTTGTTTTCCTCGAAAGGTGATGTCTTAGGCTTTGATTGTGGCCCTGGCAACACCTTACTCGACACTTGGGTAAGTCGTTGTCTTTCTCTCGATTACGACCGCGACGGTAGCTGGGGACGATCAGGGACCGTTAACGCTGAACTTCTGCGAGCAATGTTGAGCGACGAGTACTTCAGGCGCACTGGGCCGAAGTCTTCGGGGCGCGACTATTTCAACCTTGACTGGGTGCTAGCGCAGATAGAGCGGTGTGGGCGGCGTGTTGCAGACGCCGACGTGCAAGCGACCCTGACCGAACTGACAGCCGCAACGGTTGCGGCCGCATTGACCCGTGAATTGCCGGCATGTCTGCAACTTGCGGTCTGCGGTGGAGGAAGCAGGAACTCGTTTTTGATGGAGCGCCTGCGCTCCCACCTTACCGCGGTACAAATCTGTGGCACCGAGGAGTTCGGCCTGCCGCCAGCCGCCGTAGAGGCTTGCGCCTTTGCCTGGATGGCTGCTTGTAGGTTGGCCAACGTTCCGGCGAATATTCCCGCCGTTACCGGGGCGCCTCAAGAATTAGTCTTAGGCGCCGTCCACCATCCGCGATAAGTTTGAAGGCTTAGACCGAGAAGGATGAGCCGCAGCCACAGGTGGTGGTCGCGTTGGGATTACGAATCACAAATTGCGCACCTTCTAGACCCTCGCTGTAGTCAATTTCAGCACCCGACAAGTATTGGATGCTCATTGGGTCGATCAGCAGTTTAACGCCCTGATTCTCCACCACCGTATCGCCATCCCCCTCTGCCTGATCGAAGGTGAAGCCATACTGAAAACCCGAACATCCGCCCCCGGAGATGAAGACCCTAAGCATCAGAGAGGCGTCGCCTTCTTCATCGATTAGTTCTTTAACCTTCAGCGCCGCCGCATCGGAGAAATTGAGAATAGGCGGGAATTCTTCACTTGCAGTCATCGTTCTTTCCTCGTTGCTAAGCTTACTGATAGCGCTACGTCTCGGAGTCTATCTGTTCAGCCTTGATGGGGTCATGCCCCAGAGCCAACTGCGGCCGGTTAGGGTCGCCCAGCCGAACCAGTTTTCCATTGACCTCAGCGCCCATCGCCATCTCGATTAGGCGGTAATGCACGTCGCCGTAGACTCGGGCATTAGCGGCAAGTTCTATGTGCTCGCTTGCATAGACATCGCCCTTGACAGTGCCGTCAAGCACAATTCTGGCAACCCTTACGTCGCCTTCGATAGTGCCCTGCGAGGCAAGCGTGAGCATATGACTACCGTCATCGGGCGTTGTCACGTGCCCGATAATCTGGCCGTTGACATGCAAGCCGCCGGCGAAAGCCAAATCACCCTTGACCGTCGTTTGCGGACCAATCAAGGATTCAATCCGCGAGGTGAGTCTCTTTTTGCCGCCGAACAGCTGTGAAAGCCTGAACCCTTGTGTCATCCCGAGCACCACCGCCTGATTTTCGGCGCAAGAATGGCGTCATTTCCGGTGCAATTACAAGCGCTGGCGCGAGGCTATCAGACCAAAGAAGCCCGTATAGTTAGATTGCCCCCGAAACTAGGCGTAACTCTGATGTATCTCTGGCTTAAATCGCTCCATATCATCTCAATGGTGACCTGGTTCGCTGGGTTGTTCTACTTGCCTCGCCTGTTCGTATATCACGCTCAGGCCAGTGATTTAGTCAGTATCGAGCGATTCAAAGTCATGGAGCGCAAACTCTACCGAGGCATTACAACCCCAGGCGGGATCCTGACTATAGGTCTAGGCCTTGGCATGGTTTGGATGATGGGGAGCGACGCCTTCCTCGCGGCCGGATGGCTTCATCTAAAGCTATGTGCTGTGGTGTTGCTGGTCCTGTTTCACGCTTACCTCGGCCACTTGGTCAAGGTCTTCGCGATCGATGCCAACCGGCGTAGTCACGTCTTTTACCGATGGCTAAACGAACTTCCGGTCCTCATCCTGATAAGCGCCGTGTGCTTGGCGGTCTTCAAGCCTGCTTAGACGCATCATTCCTCTATGCGCTCGAAATCAGCTTTTCTTGCACCACATTCCGGGCATGACCAGTTGAGCGGCAGGTCGTCGAAGCGCGTGCCCGGAGGAATGCCCTCCTCGGGCAAGCCCAACGCCTCGTCGTAGATGAATCCGCAAATCAAGCACAAATATCGGTACGTAGGGTTCATGACGTTCACGTCGTTGATTCACTAGAAGGTACGCAGGATAAACCGACTTGGACGCACGGATCCGCCCACTTATCGTAAACAGCCCGTCTGTTCTGGTCGTCGCGGGTCATGACCCCTCCGGCGCCGGTATCCAAGCTGATATTGAAACCATGGCGGCGCTGGGTTGTCGGGCCTTTACGCTCGTGACCTGCCTGACCTCGCAAAACAGCCAAGGAGTCCGGTCCGTCACGCCAACGCCCAAGGCGATGTTGTTCAGTCAGGCGGAGTGTCTTCTCAGCGACATGAATGCACCTAGCGCTTGCAAGATCGGGCTCATTCCCGACGAAGAATGTCTGGAAGCCGTGGTCGACATCCTTGGATTACTGCCCGCCTGCACCCCGGTGATTCTTGATCCGGTACTAGGTGCGACAGCCGGTGGACCCTTAGCGGCCTCCTCTCTGCCGCACAGTTTGCTCAAACATCTGATTCCACAGGCAACGCTGGTGACGCCAAACCTCCGTGAACTGCGCCGGCTGGTAGACGCTTCCGGCGCACCGCGGGAGACGCGTTCGCTGTCATGCGAGTGGTGTCTGGTCAAGGGGGCCGATGAGCCAGGGGAAACCATCACGCACCGGCTCTTTCACCAGACCGCCTTATTTGCCGAATATCACTGGCCACGCATCGATGGGGTTTTTCATGGGTCTGGCTGCACCCTGGCCTCTGCGATCAGCGCTTTCATCGCGCGTGGCGAGCCTGTCGCGACCGCGGTCGCTCACGGCCTTGCCTACACATGGCGCGCGCTTTCGGTCGCGATCGCGCCGGGCGGCGTTCAACTGTTACCCAGTCGACCTTTTGAGTGAGTCCTGCATGAGAAAATCTATGCCTGCGAAAGGGCTCTACGCCATCACTCCTGACCGACCCTATGGGAAAGGCGAACTGCTGAGCGCTACTGCGTCGGCCTTGCGCGGTGGCGCGGTTGTCCTGCAATACCGTCGAAAAACCGTCACCCCTGAAGAGGCGCGCCGTGAAATCGAGGACTTGCTGCCGCTCTGTGAAAAGCACGGGGCAATCCTCATCGTGAATGACGACATCCAGCTCGCGCTAATCACCGGCGCTCACGGCGTGCATCTCGGACGCGAAGATGGTGATTACCAACAGTTGCTCAGCGCCCCTGACCGGCGCTTTCTGATTGGTATTTCCTGTTACGACTCACTCGCTTCAGCGAGAACAGCAGCGGCTAGCGGCGTTGACTATGTGGCATTTGGCAGCGTCTTTCCCTCGAGCACTAAACCTGCCGCCGTCCAGTGCCCGCACGCCGTGCTCCGTGCGGCGCGGCAAGAGCTGCACTGTCCCATCGTTGCGATAGGGGGCATCACACCGGACAATGCGAAGCAGGTCGTCGACGCCGGCGCCCACTTCGTCGCCGCGATCGACGGCATATTTGCGGCACCGGATATCGAAGAAAGTGCCGCACGGTACGCCCGGATCTTTACTTCCTGACACCAGAGCAATTTGCCATGTTTGAACGTTCCCAAGCCCTCTTTGACGAGGCTAAAGCCTGCATCCCCGGCGGTGTTAACTCACCGGTTCGCGCGTTCAATGGCGTCGGCGGCACACCCATTTTTATGGAGCGGGCGGAAGGCGCGTATTTGTTTGATGCAGACGGCAACCGCTACATCGACTATGTCGGCAGTTGGGGCCCGGCCATCGCAGGACACGCCCACCCCGCAGTGCTAGACGCCATTCGCCAGCAGCTTGGAAATGGACTTGGCTTTGGAACCCCCACCGCGGTTGAATCGCATCTGGCCCAAAAAGTACGCAGCCTCATGCCGATGGCAGAGCGCGTAAGAATGGTGAGCTCTGGCACGGAAGCAGCGATGAGCGCCATCCGGCTCGCGCGCGGCTACACCGGCCGAGACCTGATCATCAAATTCGAAGGCTGTTATCACGGCCACGCTGATTCGCTGCTAGTCAAAGCAGGATCAGGCGCGCTCACGCTCGGCGTACCGACGTCGCCCGGTGTACCGGCTGAGTTGGCCAAGCTTACGCTTACGCTTGATTACAACGATATCGAGCAGGTGAGCCAGGTGATGGCTGAGCACGGGGAGCGGGTGGCAGCGATCATCGTAGAGCCGATCGCCGGCAACATGAATTGCATCCTGCCGCGCCCGGGTTTTCTCGAAGGTCTACGCGAGCTCTGCACCCGCTATGGCAGCGTGCTGATTCTGGACGAAGTGATGACGGGTTTCCGGGTTCACCCGGGTGGCGCCCAAGGCCTTTACGGTATCCGACCTGACTTGACGGTGCTGGGCAAGATTATCGGGGGCGGTCTGCCCGTTGGCGCCTTCGCCGGCAGCGAGGAAATCATGTCCCGGCTGGCCCCCAGCGGACCGGTATATCAGGCCGGTACCCTATCGGGCAGCCCGCTGGCCATGGCCAGCGGGCTGCC
>Ga0255090_1000485_pt1 | contig 12518 bp, 10 predicted proteins | sample Colum_Yuk_RepA_8_2_FD_188444 | JGI IMG/M metagenome (GOLD analysis project Ga0255090, IMG submission 188444) | Freshwater microbial communities from Columbia River, Oregon, United States - Colum_Yuk_RepA_8d | ecosystem: Environmental > Aquatic > Freshwater > River | place: USA: Oregon...
ATGAACCTGTAAATGATGTTGCAATTATTGTGCCACTTGCACTAATATTGCTTGCGGTAACATTCTGGGAAGTTATTAAGCTACCCGTAACGGTAACATTTCCTTGGCTTATAAGGCCATTTTTTGCTAAAAATTCATATGGCATAGTTTATTTTTCTTTCATTGTCCAGAAAAACAATATGTTATTATTGTTATATATTATGTTATAAATATCGTCCTGCGCTCTTTATATTCCAATTAATTGTTGTACTCACTCTCGTTAAAAGTCTTACAAAACTACCACTCAAATCTACACTCATACTAAGTTCATTTGTATTTCCTACATCAGTGGTTGAATATTCAGTATAATTTATACTGCTTCCACTCCACCCAGCAATCACTGTACCAGCTCTAAAATTACTTCCACTACTTGCAAAATAATCAAAAAATGCACTGTTATATGAACCCGTCAAATTTTGTAACACTGCATAATTTGTAGAAACAACAGGAGTAGATGCACTTCCATAATCCAATAATACCGCATTGTCATATATTATTGGACCACTAAATGTAACGGAACCGTTAACATTTACACTGCCTGTAAATATACTAGATCCACTTACATACAATGAACCACTTGTAGAAGGTCTAGCAATAGTTAAACCGTATCCATGCGTTAGACTACCTGTTCCTAATGCCAATCCACCCTGCGTATAATTTGCGTTATTTATATAACTAGACCAATAAGAATCATGATATACATGAATAGTTCCGGCCAGATATAAAATTTGTTGTGCATGTCCGTTTATATCAGATGTCACTCTATAATTTAAAACGCCATTTTGATTTACCGCAGTTATATAATGTTGAGCAATAGAGCCAGAACCTTTTGACAAATATACTAAATTTTCCCCGTTAGTTGAACTGCCAGTTATATGCAATCTACCAGATGGTGATGCAACGCCTATACCAACATTGCCGTTGGAATCCAATATTAATTTTGCATTCGGAGATGCCGGCGTTCCGTTTCCAATTAATAGTTTATTTCCGCCTGCATTCCAACCAGCATCAGTACTTGTTATAAAATAATCTCCACCAGTTGTGCCTGTATTTGTTAATCTTATTGTTGCGCCAAATGATGCAGGTCCATATAAATGTAATCTAGCTGAATTTGGATTTGTTGTACCAATACCAACATTACCTGCTGATGTAATTCTAACTTTTTCACTAGCCAAACCATTTTCAGTGGTATCAATTCTTAAATAAGAATCTCTGCTTGTAGTATCATTTGTCCACTGTTGTTCTTTTAACCAATACAAACCACCAGCAGTAATAGCAGTACTTCCTGTATTATCACTCAATATTGGCAATATACTTACACCGTGATTTGTTGTAGCAGATGTTGAAAAATTCTGCAATCCTAATAACGCATTGGTTGACGCAGCATCATTTTGTACTGTCAACTTATAAGCTGGCGCAGTTGTACCTATACCAACATTGCCAGAACTACTGATATACATCGCAGTGGTAAGTCCGTTTGTTTGAAAGTATAAATCTGATCCACCTAATATTAAACTTTGATAAGAACCGGCTAGTGTATTATCTACTCCTTGTATATATGTACCAGCTGAATTTATATTGAATCTTACTCCTTTAGTTGCACCCGCTACAGAAAACGCATATGTACTATCAGGACTTACAATATGTAATTTGCCATTTGGAGTTATTGTTCCAATACCTACATTACCACTTGCACTTACATAAAATGTTGTTGCACCACCTGCAGTATCAACTTCAAAAACACCACCTGTGGAACTACTGACATGTAATCTTGAAGTTGGATTTGTTGTTCCAATACCAACATTACCATTTACTGGTTGTAATGCAAGAGGTTTCCAACCAGTACCTGCATGAACCGCCGTTATAATACCCGCATCATTTGTTGCATCATATGCAATATTTACTCCTCTAGAAGAACTTAAGTTTGAGGAAACTATTAATCCAGCATATTCATTTGCCGCAGCACCATTAACAGTATTTACTTGTAATCCGCTTCGTGGACTTGTTGTACCAATACCAACATTGCCATCAGTGGTTAATGTAAATTTTTGAGTTAATGCAGATCCAGATGTTCCTTGATTGGATGTCCATATTTGGAACGCATTATCATCAGTTCCACCTCCTGGATCATCTGCGGATAATACTATCGCAGTTGCTGAATTTACACCACTCCATACTGTTCTTTGTACAGGTATATTTCCACTAGTTAATGAATCAGAAATATTTACACCAATTACTTTAGCAGCGAATCCAACACCGCTAGCAGTATTATATGAATTTAATACATATAAATCACTAACATTATTAACACTTACACCTCCACCTAAATTTAATATTGGTATATTAGCTACACTATTATTAACATGCAAACTACCTGTAGGACTACTTGTACCAATACCAACTATACCAAAACTACCTGTTGCACTTGCACTAATATTACTTGCAGTAAGATTTGTGATTGTATAACTATTTGCTGGTGTTAAATATGACGCAGTTAAACTGTTTGTTGAAAAACTTGCTGATATTGCAGTTACTGCATTTGTTATACTACCACTAAATGAACCAGTAAATGAATTTGCAGTTATTGTACCACTTGCACTAATGTTACTTGCAGTAAGATTGGTAATTATTGACGTACTTCCGCTAACATAACTTGCAGTTAATGCAAAACTTGATGTTACCGCATTTGTTGCCCAACTACTTGTACCTGTCAAATTACCAGTAATACCAGATGTGACACTCAATGATCCACTGACCGTATAATTTCCTATTAATGTTTTTTTATTGCTCCATTGACCACCACCGTATACCAACAAATCACCTTCAGCTAAACCTGCTAAAGCTACGTCACTCAATCCAGCCAATGTAGTAGACACAGGACTTGTGCCACTACTACCAATACCACCAACATTTCTAAACAATCCACCTTGAATTATTGTACATTCTAAAGCATTCAATAAATCTCTACCTGCACCACCTTCAATTATAATATAACCAACAAATATTGCATTTAACGTTGTATTAGGTGATTCTGTAAAAGGTTCACTATCTTTTGCATTTACTGCATTTAAAAGAGTTGAATAAGTTGCATTACCATAATAAACTATAAATGCATTGGTAGGACTGTTAGGAATCCAAAATACTCTTTGTATTGTCCAATTACTGTTACCCACTGTAGCTAATTGACCAGTTGCAGTATTTACATAATTATCATTATCAATAGTTGTATAACCTGCATTACCAACACCTGTGTCAATTATTGGTGTAGATCCTGAAATGTAATATCTATAAATTTTACTAGAAGTTATTGCATTTTCAACAACAGTACTTGGATGATTTGGATTGTTTACATAATTTGCACCATCTCTATAAGCAGTACCGCCTGATTTTTTAATGCTTAATGTTGGTGTACTACCACTTGCTTGTAGTGTATGACCACTGATTTTTAATGGACCAAACGCTCTGAGAAAATCATCTGTTTGTTGTGGAATTCCATATGATATTTGAGGACTGTTAAATACACCGGCGCTTACACTTCCACTCAAATGTAATACAACACCTAATTCAATTTGATTGTCCCACTGATTTATATCACTACTGCCCCATGCATTTGTTTGTTGTACTATTGCTCCTACATTATCAATACCAACATATGTTATCTTAGCACTTCCACTGTTTATAATTGGTTGCGTAGATGTTGGCCACTGAATCAACTTAACTGTTGGATATGGAGCACTTGCTGTAAATGCGTTCAATGATACAATCAAACCTTCACCCTCAGTAACAGTAAATGTTGTTGAACCAGGAGTACTAGTTAATACACCACCGTGTAATATACCAGTATACAAATTACTTTCTAACCAACGTAAACGTGTTGTATTGGTATAAGGACCATTATATTGTGTGAAATATAAATCATTTGTACTTCCACTTGTATAAATGTAACTTGCAGTTAAATTAGTTGGTAATGGAAATCCACCAACAGGAAAAATTTGTATATAAGCATTACTTCCTGTAACCATCAAAGGTCCGTTACTGGCAAGAATACTACTAGCTGTTATTTGATTTGCTTGAATTCTGTTACTTGCACTAATATTACTTGCGGTAAGATTGGTAATTATTGAAGTGCTGCCACTAACATAACTGGATGTACCGACGGTGGTACTATTTAAAGATTGAGAAGTGAGAGTTGCGGATGAGTTAAATAAAATTAAACTGCTAGTTGCTGCTATAATTTTTGTTTCAGTAAAAGATGCACCAGAACCACTTACTGTGCTGAGTATTAGATCTCCTGCATTATATACATTTGTGCTTCCAATTGGCATATTCTATAAATATAAGACTATTTCAGTTTGTATAAATATAATAACCCAAGACTTATTATTATCTTGGGTTATCAATTAATTAAACATTTTTAAGTTATTTTAAGCTAACCAAGTTGATAGTGGAACTCTCTTCCAAACTTGATTTGTATAAACATAAATAAAGTTATTATCTACATTTATTTGACCAGCCAATCCAGTTGCTGTTGGACTTGAAGGAACTTGAGCACCTACACCAGGACTACTTCCAGTTGTAATAGTAATTGTTGTAAATGAACCAGTTGTATATGTGATATATACTCCAGTAGCATAAGTAATACTGCCTGTATATTGTACTGTTAATTGTGAAGCAGTAATTTGTGACGCAGAAATTCCTGTACCGGCATAAGTCAATAATGTACCAGTATCAATTAATGCACTGTTTTGTAAATTCTTACCTGTAGATTGAACTTTTGGTATATAATTTACTGTTAACAGTGATTCATTACCAAAACTGCCGCTTGGACCACCAATCATTATTGCACTGGATTGTGTTAATGGGTTTCCAGTTGTTTGATTGTTGCTTACCAACAACCAATTGTCAGATAATGCGTCCCACAACAATGAACTGGTTACATTGTTTGTATATGTACCGCTACCACTATCAAATACGTCTATACCAGCATAACGTTGTATTGGGGTACCAGCATTCAACACAACTCTGTTATCACCAATTATTACTGTACTTGAACTGATATTAACAACTGAACCAGTGCCGTAAATCGTTAAATCACCATATAAGAATGTTGATCCACTTACATACAAATTCTTACCAATACCAACCCCGCCATCAACTACTAAAGCAGCAGCATTAAATGCTGTAGCTTGTGTAGTATTTAATACTCTTAAACTGCCACTAGTAGTAGTTGTATCACTTGAAGCGTCACCTAAAATACTATTACCATTTACTCTTAATGTGGTATTAACAGTTAAACTTCCAGTAATAGATGAATTACCAAGAGTTGTTGTGTTTCCTCCTACAAATAAATTTTTGTTGATACCTACACCGCCACCTACTATTAATGCGCCGTTATCATATGTTACTAAATCATTGTCCGTAGTTTTTATGATGTATACTGTAGGAGTTGTACCAAATGTTACATTTTCAGTTGTATTTGTTGTAGCAATTTTTATATAAGAATTTGATCCTTCTTTTATATCTAATGCGCCACCAACATTATCCAACAAACTAATATTTGTTGCAGTATTTGATAATACAATGTCTCCACCATTTACTGTAAGATCACCGGTTATTAATACATTGTTACTTGCAGTCAATTCAAGATTTGTAAATACCTTATCTACACCAGGACCTTGACCTTTTACAACTTGAAATGCATTTGATGACACCAATAAAGATGCAGTATCAGTTGTATTAATACCAACTCTTAATTGTGATGTTCCTGCAAGATCTTGCATAGTCACCTTGGAACCAACTGTAACACTTCCTGATGCGGATGTACCAACTGCTAATGTGTTGGTAGATGGAACATAAGATAAAATATCAGCGTCAGTTTTTAATTGTCTTACTCCTGTAGTGCCATCAACAAATGTAACATAATATGTACTGCCAGTATTTATAGAAGAAACTAATACTGCACTTGCACTATCAATTGTACCAGCAATATTTCCTGTTACAGTTAAACTGCCACTTATACTAGTTGAACCGGTAATTTGAATATAATCTGAGGTAGAAGTGCCCAAAATAACGTTATCTACAACAACCAAATTACTTGCAGTTACTTGACTCGCGCTAATAAAACTTGCAGTCAATGAAGTTACAAACAAGTTGGTAAAACTTCCACCAGGAATACTGGTGCTGCCTGTCAAGTTACCATTAGCATCAGTAAGAATAAATAAATTACTTCCACTGATTATTCTTTCTGTAAATGGAAATTTCCCAGTATTATCCGCACTGCCGCTTGTTTGGGATATTACTATGTTTAGTTTGTTGTCGTTCGGATATGGCATAAATTAAATTGGTTAGTTATAAATATAAAACTATTTAATAAAAACGGTTATGATTTTGTAAAACCTTGCGTTTCGTTTGATTTTTCTAAATTATCAATGATTTCTGGAACAGGAATCCTATAACTATCATCATTAGAAGACATTCCTACCCCAGTGTTGTAATATGGTTCAGATGGATTGCTATAACTCTTATTTTTAACCTCTTTGTTTATTGCATCCATTTGAGCACTAGTTACTGTTTCTGCTACAATATTTACTTTTCTTGGAGTCAAAAGTCTTTGAACAGTTGATTTTCTATCTTCAAAACTATCAGCTAACAAATATGCATATACCGTCATTGGAAATGTAGTTCTCACCATTCTATCTTTATCACTTGACACTTCAATATTATTAGTGTAACTTCCTACACTGACTCTAAATTTAAATCTTTGTGGATCTCCCCAATAATCTTCTGATGCAAAGTTAATTTTTTCCAAAACATAATTCATTTGTTCAACATATTCAGTCCACACCATGAATTCATATTCAACTTTAACGTGATCAGGTAGTGTTACTGCAAATATTTGATTGGTAGGTGCGCTTTTGTTATTCAACACACTAAATTTATCATATTTGTTCTTTTCACTGAATTTTGTAATAGTTGGATAAGTTAAATACCTATTTAGAGTGACTAAATTCTCATTTTTACCAAATGTATTTCTTTTGAACATTATTGCTGGTATTTGAATTTTACCTTGATAATCTCTTAAAAATCCATCAACTTTTCCTGCCTTCCATCTTTCAGGATTACCGTATAAAATTGGCACTTTAACATTTTGACCAGCATCTACAACTGTTGGATTGATTACATTTTGCAGATATTCCAATACAGATGTATCAATATCCAACAACGTAATTGTTTTATTTTTTCTTGGATCTTGATCTCTTCTTGTATCTAATGCAGGATTTACAACATTAGCAGATACGGGATTAACCTGTGTTTTATCTGTGTAATTAGGTACTGGATTGTTTTTGTTTCCTGTCCACATAAATTAAAATTGTCTATTAACCAAATTGATTTGGCTAAGTCTGCTATAATGTGTATTGCAAATTATACTGTGAGATTTATTTGCTTGACCGCCCAAGAATTGTTCTTGTACAACGTTGTTTACTTCATGATAACGGTCATTGAATAAGATAAAATCTCCAACTTCTGGATAGAAATTTGCATCTTTCAATGCCAATTCTCTGAACTTAAATACAACACTTTGATCTCTATCAGGACCAAATCCTTCATCATTTGTTGTAATATCTGCTCTATCAATAAGAGCAGTCAATTCAACACCAGGAAAAAATGATTTGCCTTCAGTTGGTGCAGCTTCACCATACATATTCACTCTGGTTTCAGCTGCGCAAATTTTGAAACAAACAACATATGTTTCAATGATATCACGCATTAATTCAGCATTAAATTGATTAACCAAATTAATGTCACGTTGACTAAAATATCTTCCAAATAGTGGCATATTTTTTTATCCGATATAAATCAGGAGTGGAACAGTCTTCATGATTGATGTCATTTTTTCCGTTTCATCTGCTTTGGCTTCCATTTGCGCTTTACGACTGGTTGCTTCAAGATTTTCTCTTAATTGTGTAATTAACGCTTCCTTTTCTGTAGATGCTTCACTTCTTAATTCCGCACCATCTAGTGATACTTCACCACCAGGAATTGGAACTGAAATATATTTTTGTCTGATTGCACCAAGTAATTCTTTACACAATGCCAAGAAATATTTCTTTACCCATTGTTTACCAACTGCATTCAATTTATAATAAGTTACATTTTGATAAGGAACATTACTGTAATCACTAACTACATCATAATTACTTCCACTACTAAATGTTGATGCGTTACTTAATTTGTCTTTTTCAACAACATATTCTACATAAATTGTGTGATTATAAGTTGGAATTGGAAATATCTTTAATTTATTATTTACAACTTCAAAACTATAAGCACTTTTACGTACCATATCATTAAATTCAATTGCTTGACCTCTCAACAAATCTTCAAAGATTGGTGTCATCAAGAATTGTGTAGCAGGACTATATCCAGCAAATCCCATTTCATTTAGCACGTTACTGTAGCTCATACCAGTCATACTAAATGGATCATAAATACGTGCAAATGCTGGTGGTGGACCGTGAAATACTCTTCTGATTTCAACTCTACTGCCTGTTTCAAGAGTTGTACCAATTATTGTTTGTAAATCATATGTTTGTTGACTTGCACTCAATTCAACTGCAGCTTTTTTGATGTCAACATATCCACCTACACCCACTTCACTGCCGTATCCTTTTGATAATTGAATTATATATGGTAATCCTGTACCAATAACATTTTTACCAGTAATATTAGGATTGTCTGTGGTATTTAATCCTTGTAAATTTAATAGATTATTTCTAATATTAAATTGATTTACTTGAGCACCATATTCATTTACAGCTTCTTCAAAACATGCATAAAAATTAACGTCAATCATTTCAATATCAATGATTGGATATCCTAGTCTCTTTGCAGCCCATTCTGCACTTTTTTCACAGTCATATTCAAAATAACCTATGCTTGCAGTTAATGTAGAAGGAGTTGGTTCATCCAAATAAAAGCCAAATGGTATGTTACTAGAAGTAACAGCACTACCACTTCCGGCCCATCTTACACGATCTTGATCTAAATTAGCACTCATTGATTATAAATATAAAATCAATTAAGTTTATTACGTTTTATAATCCAAATCTTGATTTTAAAGCATTATAGTTTTGCAATACTTCAGTAGCACTTAATACTCTGTTATATATTGTAAAACAGTTTAAATTATTTAAAGGATTTGTATAACTTTCATTTATAATTATTGCGGCTGTACCTGCTGTTTTTGGATTACTTACTGATCCTGTGCCTACTTGTAATCCATCAACATACATAACAGTATTTGCACCATTTTTAGTAACACCAACATAATACCATTTATTCAAATCAAATTCATTGCTAACATCTAAAGATGCACCACCTTTACCAAAATCAGTTCCACTATTACCAGGATCATATCTCCAATGTATCCATCTATTGCCTGGCCATCTCCAAATACTAGGACTTCTATCACTTCCCCCAGCATTATATGAAAAAATTTTTTCCCATCCACCAGTAGTACCAGTTGGGTATGTGACTGATGAATTGAATTTTATCATAAAAAACATAGAATGTATGTCTGTGTTAAGTATGTCTGTTGTAGCAGTTGAAAAAGATGCACCTGATGTAACACCTAATGAAGATATATTAGACGCATTTCCTGTTGCGTTTAATGAATTTCCGCTTAAATCTGACCAAACAGCACCTGATCCAGGATAACTTCTTTGATTTGCTGTATCTAAACAAAAAACTAACCCACTAGTTGATATTTTTGGTGAATGTGATAATCCCATATATTTTATAATCCAAATCTTGATTTTGTTGCGTTATAATTTTGAAGTACTTCAGTAGCGGATAATATTCTGTTATACATTTTGTAACTTCCTACATTGCCGTTAATAGAAAAAGATGTATTACCAGCCCAACTTCCATATGGATAAAGTGTCATCAAAGCTAAATTTTCTCCTCCATTTCCATATGTTGGAACGTTATTTGTAATTCCGTGATTTGTAAGAGCAACATTTTGTGATCCATTTATATAAGCTCCCCACTGAGTAGTAGATACTAATACTGTTATATTAATCCAATTTCCCGTAGAAATACTAGAAAAATTAAATGCATTAGATTGATTGCCTGTGTTTATATAAAATCCATTATAGTATAAGTAATAATTGTATTCACCACTACTATTCCATGGCTTTGATATTACATACCCACTTGTATCAGAAGTTTTTATCCATAAATCAAGTGTCATGTTGTTGAACCCTGTACTAGAAGGAGTCCAATTAAATCTACTTGATGGTGATGATATTCCTATATAACTATTTAATCCGTTGAAAGATAAACTTCCTATACCATCAGTGTTAAAAGTAGGACTATCAATTAATGTGCCATTATTTCCATTTCCACTTAAATCAGTCCAAGTAGTGCCACTGCCAGGATAACTTTTTCTGTTAGCCGCATCTAAACAAAGAACTAATCCTGATGTAACAATTGCTGGTGAATATCTTGTAGCCATAACAATATATATTAATTACCACAATTTGCACATGGTAATTGTTGTTCACTTATTAAGTATAATTCTCTATCACCTTCTGATACTTCCACTTTACATTCACCCAAACCAGGTGAATACGTACTAAAAATATAATCAATTGCAACTTGAGTATCCAAATTGTTTTGCGGAAATGGATAACTTCTATGCATTATATCCACCCAAAAACCATCTCTATTTCTTGTCATTATTAACTCTTTATACATAAACTTATTTAGCCCAAACTATTAATTTATTAGCTCTATCAGTTGGACATGCACAACAGTGATTATATGCAGGAGCACCTTCACAACCAGCAAACCAACTTCTTACACAACTTTGTTCATAATAATTGCTCCACCCACCTACATAACCACTACATCCACCGTTTGAACTTGTTATCCATGTAGAAGGATAATTAGCTTCATTGCCATCTCTTCTTTTGAAATACCCATTGCTAGTAGTATAAGCATCACTTGACCATAGTGAAGGATCTAAAAACAAATTATACATTGTATCTGAATTATTCAAAGATCCAGATGCCCATACACTACCATTTGCTTCTGATATATGCCACCATTGAGTTCTTGTTTCTTTGGTACCTGAATTTAAAAATCTTCTAATGTCCGCATCTGAAAATTTATTCATTGCAGTATCATTTTCAGTAGGTATTGATCCAGCAGTTGCAGAAACTGCAGTATTTACATAAGGACTTGTGCCTCTAAATACAGTAAATACACAAAACCATGCTGAATTTGCATCATTTTTTATATCAGCCCATACCCTTGTAACTTCAGTATTATATCCTCCTAATCTAACGCCAACATATCCGTTTTGATTAAACCCATTTGAAGTGGCTTTAACCCTTTGTTTTAAATCATCTCCGTTAATTGCTGATGGTCCTGCTGCTGCTCCCATAATATAATAAATATTATTATAATTTAGTTATTTTAACTTTTAAATCACTATTTCCTTTTATAACTCTGTGCCAAACTTCTTTTGGTATAAAGATTTTGCCGGCCATACGTTGTGGTAATTGATTATCCATTTGCAATTCCCAATCAGTTTCACCTATAATTTCAACAATTCTATTTTCTCTGTCTCTGTGCCATTCCAAATCATCTGTATCAACAGATTCTTCAAACTCTCTTAAATACAAATTATCTTGTAAATGAGTTTCTTTGAATGGAAACATATTATTTTTGTTGTTTTTTAACCGCAGCTTGTTGTTTTGCAATATCTAATTTGCTTGGTAATTCAAATGCTTTTTGTTTGATTACATCCGCAGGTTCTTTTGGCATTGGAACACTAGTTCTTGGGTCATCTGTCGTAAACAAATCAAATTTAATCTTACCAGGCATTCTTGTAGCTACTATTTGTTCATTATAAATAGTATCCAATTTTACTTGATTTCTGCTCTTAGCGATACGAGGTAACAACAAGAAATAAGATATCCACTTCAATACTTGATCTGCCATATCAGATCCCAAATATCTAAATTCAATTGTTTTATGTTCACTAAATGCAGCAATATTTGTACCGTGATTGCGATCAAAATGAGCTAATACTTCTTTCATTTGTGCGTTTGTAAGCGTAAAAGATTTTGGTACATTTTCAGATTGTCTACGCATGTATTCATGAATTCTATTATAAATTGCGTTACTCAAACTTCTTCTCAATTTAGCAAAACTGTTAAAATCTCTGTCCATGGCTACTGCAGATTTAATAGCTTTTTCATCAACCAATGTACTCATTGCCAATACATCAAACATATCAAAATCACTTGGAACTCCTATATGAACATGCATTCCAGTTTTTCCATGTGTTGCTTGATCACTTACCCAATTTCCTACTTTGGAAATAATATTAAAATCATTACCTGTTTGTCTCATATGTCTACTTCTTATTTCAACATTTGGTCCATCTTCACCAACTGCCCATGTGTCTT
>Ga0255090_1000515_pt1 | contig 12042 bp, 12 predicted proteins | sample Colum_Yuk_RepA_8_2_FD_188444 | JGI IMG/M metagenome (GOLD analysis project Ga0255090, IMG submission 188444) | Freshwater microbial communities from Columbia River, Oregon, United States - Colum_Yuk_RepA_8d | ecosystem: Environmental > Aquatic > Freshwater > River | place: USA: Oregon...
CAGATTGGCGGCTAGTGGGCAAAGATCACCTTGCTGACAATTGCTATCGTAGTCGCATGAACGGCTTTTCACTGAAAATGTGCATCTTGGCTGGGCGCCGCGGGTTAAAGCCGATTCATTAAACCCTAACTTAATAGTCGGGCGAGTTGGCAAATCATGCCGTTTTGCTCAATGAAACATGCGGTTGTTTTTCTTAATCGCAAGTGGTTAGACCGATTACCAAGAGTAAAGTCCATGCTTGCACGCCAAGAAGCGGAGTCTGCTCGCAATCCATTTTATGGTTGGATCAAATCCTTCGAGCGACTTCATGAAACAGAAATACCATATGTTGAACGATTGAAAACTGCAGGGGAGCTATTCACCGGCAGCGACAGGATCGTGAGCATTGATAAGCAGATTATTGCACTAGCCGCACTCGGTCGTTTTCTCGCGCGCAATCGCTCCTACGATTTCGCATCCTTGGTGCTTGGCAAACTGGAGCTGCTCAGCTTCGGCATACCCAATGGCTTGCAACACGATGCAAGCGGACTGATCACGGATTTGCTGCAAGAAAAATGGTACAGGGGACTTTCAAAAGAAGAAGATCATCGCGTAGCATAATTTTATGCATCAATACTTGCTTTTAGCTGTCTGAGAAAAAATTCCCCTCCTACTCGAAGACTCCACCTTACCGAAGCCATCAACTACATCTCCAGATGATGAGCCAAGATTCTCATTGACGCGAGCAAGCTACAATTCAATGTCTTTAGTTGCAGCGTAAACTCCTATTTTTGTCGTTCCATTTTCTTGAAGCAATGAATTCAGAATTTTTCTAGCGATCGCCTTTCACTATCGCAGCTACAACTTCACATGCCTCGGTCCATTACCCAATAAAACAAAACAGGGAGCACTTATGTTTAACAAATTTATTTTAGCCGTAACATTAGCCATCGGCACATCAGCTATTGCAGACGGAGCCCAAGTTTCGAATGCCAGCGCCAAGTCAACAACGTTCAATCACGATACTGGGTCCTATCGGTTGACGCTTTCAAACTTTGCGTACAACGTTCCAACATGGACAACCGCACTCTTATTGAATCCAGCCATCAACACAAACTACGTTAGAGTCTACTCACCCGATTGTCACGGTATGGTGTCTGCTTATGCAAAGTCAAACGTGCCAGAGTGGGGATACTACACATTAAATCCGATGACGTTCCAGGGCAACGCTACTTGGTACTACGACACTACTCCGATTCGCGTCATGCAGATTCTTGAAACACAAACGCAATGGTATCCAATTGCCCCGACATGTGAGCTAGTCATTGAGCCTGTGCATGCGAGCGAGCCGACTCAGGAAACAAAAAGATGCTTGTCAATTGAGGAAGGTCAACAATTGCAACTTTGCACCGTGCCCCACGATCTTTCGTGCCAGATTTTAAACAAGCGATTCCGGACATACGGACTTTGTAATTAATCCACATGAGAAGTGCACACGAGAGACTCAGGTGAATAACTGGTTTTCTCGTGTATTTTCGCCAAAAATGCGCGCATTGCAACGAGTCGGGGCCAACCCGTCGTGCCAGAACATACAAATTAAGCCCATCCCCCCAAAGCCGGGTTGAACTAAAATCATCTTTCATTTCAATTGGTTAGACCAACAATCCGGCGCGCGTTTACAAAAACCAGAGTCATACCAACACCAAAAGCAAGTTTATGCAATAAAATCCGCATAATGGACGCAGGAACAACTACCCTCCCCGATCCGAGCCCTCATAAATTGTGCTTCGTACGCCCGCAGTTTCGCAAAATTCTGCAACGATTATCGAGGCGGCCTCTGTGGCACAGCCGTTGCAACAAAAAGACAAATTCAATAGGTGAATCAAATTCAAAGGACATTACAAACGGAGAACCCCATGAAACACATTCCTGTTCCTTTAATCCTATTTTTCGCAACCTGCATGGTCAATACCTCTTGCCGTACAGCATTAGTGCAGTCGGATGCCGGAGCGTCATTGAAAAGCGTTATCGAGCCGCAAGGAAAGACATGGGAGCTGTTCTACGCAGGAAAAAATGATGAATCTCATGTCTGCCGCGTTGAGTGCGATAGTAATCCTGAAGGCGTCAACGATGCAAGCAAACTAGCGAACATCTGCAATAAGCGACTTGCCAGCATCACCATCGCCCAACTCAATGATGTCGCGAACAAAAGTCTGGATGCAGCAGAAAACCAGATCATGCGCAGATCAATTATTCCAGCGATCTTAGGTGAAAAGTCACGCACCATTAAAGTTTCAAATATGAAAGCCACTGCCGCGATGGCTCGGATCCGCTCTGTCTTTGACGAGGAACTTAGAAGCTACGACAAGAGCAAAAGGGCCACTGAAAGTTGCAGTCTTGCAAGTGAAGACGTGTTTGAAGCCGTCGCAAGTCAAGACAGCAAATTGGTATTCGAGGATGAAAGCGAAAGCGAAAAAAAAACCACCGACTCGAACATAAGAGTTTACGACCAATTTCCCATATTGTCCGCGTCCCACCGATCAGCCATGACAACTAAGTACAAATACGCACGCTGTTCTTCGATGTTTATGTGCAAGACGTCCGTCGCAGGCACAAGTGGTAAGCCAGCAATGGCGGAGAGGCCCTTTTACGTGTTTGCTTCCGAGTTGGAAGGAGCGACTACGGAATTACAACTCACAGACATTGCATCGGCGAGAATGAAACATGCTGCGCTGGAAATAACGAAAAATCATAACAGCGGCAACCAAGGCAGGCATTTGTGGGACTCGTGCGAATTGATTGGACAAGTTGACTACAATTTTCGATGTGAAATGGGAGAACAAGAAAGTACCCGACAAGACTTGCTCGAACGCATTTTTGTCCCCAACTCCAGAGCGTCTATCAGTAAGCCAGAAGCGAGTGTCCTGAAGTCGCAAGGAATCGAAGTAAGTCAATTGGGTGACGTTTCGGTCTTAGGTGATCCATTTTTTGCAGGTGACCAAATCGCGACAATTGAGATGGCGCATGCCATCAACGAATCTCCCAAAATGAAGACAGCTCCAAACGAACTTTTCTGCTACTACGTCACAGAAAATGGTCGGCAATTCATCCAGGGAAACGTTGAGTCATCAAACAATTTTTCCAGTGCCGCAAATGCAAATAGCGAGCGAAGCAGCAGCAATGCATATGCGGTATACAATGGCATTTTTTCGCGTTCATCATCGGGTTGGTCCTCTTCCAGTAGTTCTGACAAATTTTCAAGCAACGTCACGAATTCAAACTCTTTGTCTTTTAACTTCAACACCAGCTACGAAAAGACAGGAACCATTATCGTTCCCTCATACGTTGAAAATCAGGGATTTTCGAAGGCCAGTGAAATGATAGATGCTGCGTGTTCATATGCGGCTCGTACGTCATTCAGTGCGAACAACGCGAACACCTTGATCAAAGGATGTTACTGCACGACTTCACCGATCACACCACTTTCGGATGTTACGAATCGGTACATCGTTTTTGAATATTCAAGAGGATTCTGAAAATGAGCCTTTCGGTCAACCAGCATGGCTTTCGATAAATGAGAAGCAACGCAACAAAACTAGCGAGGAACATACTTATGTTGAACTCTTCAAAAATCAGTCACCGCTATACTTACTGGGCAATAATCGTTTTCTCAACGCTATTGGTCTTTGGCGGCTGCAAATCGCGTTCGCAAAGCGATCTCGAATCACTTGGATTACGATATACTGCCGCAAATGGAGAATCCCAGTTTCAGATCATGCGCATAGGAGCCATTGATGCGATTCCAGGAATGAAATACGCCATCCGCGCCCAGTGCCCTGAAAATATCAAAGAGCAAACACAAGTTACTGCGGGTAAGTGTGACCAGGAAATGAAATTGATGCGCCTCAAAGACTTTCAGGATAAGTTTTTGGCACTGCCTATCGAATCTTCTACCCCCAAAGTTGATGTTCTAAATGCTTTGGCCATTGATGACCTAACGATCATTACCCCCGCGAACGATTCAGGCGCGAGCACTCCCTATCGCGAATTCGTCATACCGATAGAGAAATTATTATTGCAGTTCGGCCTTTCCCTCCAAGAGGAATTACTGATCCTTCGGAAGGAATCATCCGACAAAGAACAGGCTATCAGGGATCAAAAACTAAGGGAAATCGAGGAAGAAGCAGATTATAGACCACAATATCCAATCTGGATTCAAGTCAGCTACAAAGTTGACGCAGCGAGAATTTGGCAAGACGACGATCATCTTCCTTTTGAAGGTGATTTTGCTGAAGTATATATGCAGCCACACGGAGACTGGACATTTTCCAGCTCGGAGAACGACTATACCAAAAATCAATTGGCGTATGAATCTTCTGTCGTTCAAGGCAAGAAAAATGAATGGGTGACGTTTCCAAATCCAATTAGAATCAATCCCCATCCTCGTTCTTGGCACACAAGCCAATTGCAATTTGGCACAGAAATGGTCTTTGCAAAGGAGCTCCGCGTCGGTCTGCGGTTCTTTGATGATGACGTCGGAGCGGGAGATGACTTTCTAGGGGACTTCGAATTTTCTCTGTATTCCTTTGGTTTGAAAGGTGGAGGCACCTTGTCGTGTGAGACGCCGGATACGAGGATCACCATGTGCGAAGCAAAAACCTTGCAAGATGTGCAACAATGCTTACGAAAGCCTAAACAGAAACCCGGTTGGTGTAATGGTAGATACTTCTCGAGTGAGCCCGCCATGCACTTTTGATCCCTTTAAACTGGTCCCCTCAAGTGGATTCACATGAGGGGACTCTTATGCGCATGGGCCTTATCACTCCGTCGATTACTTGATTGTGATAGTGCGCATAGAGATCCACCAGATCTTGCAATCGATTGATGTCCTTGGTCAATGGAATGGTCCCGCCGATTTAAAAGATCGGCTTTTTTGAGCCAGTATGCGTTTGCTTAGTACGTATACCCATCAATTCGGAAGGACCACCAATGAAGACTATTACTGTAACTGGCATCGACTTGGCAAAAAGTGTTTTTCAGGTTCAGGCTAACGATGCGCGAGGCAAGGCTGTCATCAAACGAAAACTCACCAGGAGCCAGCTCGCTCCTTTTATGCAGCTTTTACCGACCTGCACAATAGCTATGGAAGCCTGCTGTGGGGCTCATACCATGGCGCGGAAGTTTCAATCGTTTGGCCACGAAGTAAGACTTATCTCGCCTCAGTTTGTAACGCCGTTTGTTAAGGGTAATAAGAATGATGCAAATGATGCCGCGGCCATCTGCGAGGCTGCATTTAGGCCTTCGATGCACTTTGTCCCCATCAAACAGGTATTTCATCAGGATATTCAATCGATTCATCGCGTTCGAGCACGTCTTTCGGTCAATCGAACTGCTCTCTGTAATCAAATGCGAGGCATTCTAGCTGAAGCGGGGCAAGTCGTGGCACAAGGCGTTTTGCCTTTAAAACGTTTTGCCACATCGCTTGTACACAGCACCGACGGTGAGATTTCACCTGTATGCCGGGAGACAATCGCCGATCTTCTCGCAGAGCTCCTTGAACTGGAAGAGCGTTTAGCAGTTAATGATCGACGACTTGAAACCATTGCCAAGCAAAACGATATCTGCCGTCAGTTAACCAAAATCAAAGGCATTGGTACCATTGCCGCTACGGCGCTTCTCGCAGCAACGCCAAATCCGAAAGTTTTCAAAAATGGGCGTCAGTTTGCGGCTAGGCCTTGTTCCAAGTCATCGAGGTAGTGGCGGCAAAAATCAAATCGGAAGAATCAGCAAGCGCGGCGATAAATATCTCCGATGCTTGCTCGTGCATGGCGCACGGAGTGCGATCAGAAAATCTGAAAACTATCCTGACAAACTCTCACAGTGGGTCTCTGCGATTAAGGAGCGGCGAGGATACAACAAAGCCGCAGTGGCGCTGGCCAATAAGAATGCGCGAATTATATGGGCAATGCTTTCGACTGGAGAGGATTTTCGCCTAGAACGGGCAAGCTAGTGAAGTAAAAAAAGATCCATTCCGATGGGCGCCATCGCAGTTATCTGGACATTTATTTTGCACAATCGTCCCATGTCATTTTTGGGGATGATCGGTTTGATTTCGCTTGCAGGCGTGATCGTCAACAATGCCATCGTTCTTTTGGACTTCGTCAATGAGGCACGTGCTGCTGGCGAAGATCGCGTTCAGTCGATTATCTCATCGGCGAATCAGCGCATCCGCGCGATCTTTCTCACAACCGCCACAACGGTAGTCGGCATCTTACCGACGGCTTATGGCATCGGTGGATTGGATCCATTCGTTGTTCCCATTGCGCTGTCGTTGGGCTGGGGGTTGTTTGCGGGATCAATCATGACATCGATCGTGTTTCCAGCGATCGTAGCGGTGGCGGATGATGTGACGGTTCTTATGAAAAGTAGAATTACCAAGTTGCGTGGAGCTCGTATCTAGTTGTTTTCTATTCTGGACCAAATTGAAAAGTCATATGGGATGTCCGGCGACGGCGTCGGACCGACCCACACGACGGAAAATGCCCGTCGAAATTCTTCATACATCATTAACTCGATAATAAAGTGGGGGTTCTTTGTCAAAAAGTTAGGCAAAGGTTGATCCTTGTAACCAAAGATGAAATTTGGCGCGATCACGTGCTGTGCCTTCTTTTGAAAAAGTGAGAAATGGAAGTCGTATTTGTCGTGGCCGATTTGGCCGCCACTCCTGCCTGGTAATCTAGCGATATGGTCATCCGAGAATCCAAGTAGGTCTATGAATCTACGATCGATGTTTCGTGCGGGTATCAGTCCCGCAGGGAATAGTGCAATATCGTTCCAATTGTTTTTTGCAATTTGCTCAGCAGTGAAATACATGCGCTCATAACCTAGTCGATCATCAAGTTTGGGATACATGTATGCAAAAGTCAAAAGACATGCGCCGGTTACGACGACTTCAACTCGCAATATGATTCGGAATAATTTCGAAATAGCGTCGGCAATGAGATTTTCTTGGAGGGGGAGATAGAGTTTTTTCTTCATCCGTACCAAGGGAGTAAGCAAGTGGTTCTGAAACACATCGACGAAAGGTTGTTTGGTTAGATCCCTATCTAGATCTAGCGCTTCAATTACGAGAAGGAAAAAATATGGATAGCACATTGCAATCAGCCGGTTTGCTCCGTCCTTGGTGAAAAAGTCCCCGCCAACAGAAATGCTGTATATGTGGCAAGCGAAGATCGGCGCTGATGCAAGTGCCAGCATCAACTTCTGAGGCGGGCGAAATCTATGTACTATTGGCATTATGGCAAAAAGAAGTATCGTGCCGCTAAAGAAAACAACCTCCGTTGCTGATTCGTTCAGACCCCTGAAGAGATTGACGGCATGTGTCTTCACCTTGAGATGAAACGTGTTAGGCATCCACGAACCGTAGTACACGCGTTGAAAAATGAAAATGAGTGCTGTCGTTGCGGCAGACACGGAAATCATCACAATGATTTTGAAATGCGATTGCTTTGTGCGTACTAGCGAAAAGAGCGAGATCAAATGCATAGGGATCAAAAAGACAACGGAGTCAAGTCGGACAAATATCGCAAATGCCGAACAAGCTGAGGCGTTCCACATTCGCCTCCATGGCCACTCAACTTCGGTAATTCGTGAAAAACAAACTGGCAACAGGTTTGCAGCCGCGAACATTAGTAGGCAACTTTGTAAGCTTGTTTCAAATCCCCATGATGCGACATAGTGCACGGGCCAGCAAAGAGTGACAGCAGCGAAAAAGCAAACTTTTGTCTGTCGATGAGGGCTCACTTCGTGAAGTCGTTGGCCGAGATAGTGGAAGGCAAAAAAGTAAGGAAGGTATGAAATCACCATCATGTACAATCCGACAAATCGAAATTCCAATCGGATCAAAGTTGGGATACTCAGAAGTAGCGTCCAGCCAAGATTTGTAAAACCTTGAACCCTTTCGCTCACATTCCATACTAGACCGTTGCCGTTTACGAGATTGGCAGCAAATCGAAATGATACAAACATGTCATCCATGGCGTAGGTGGCCCAAACACCGGATGAGTAAAAGGTATGGAGGTACATACAAGCGAGACTGAGAGTGACGAAGGGCGCAAGCCACAAAATCGATTTCGGCATCGTATTGCGAACTTTGGCAAGACTGCGTATGGTGGAGCGCAAACTCAAATATTCTCAAGGTCCCATGAAGCGTCTGCTATTTATAGTTATCCTCACCGTTTCATTCTTTAGTAGCGCAGCAGTTAGCTCAAGTATTTTTTGGGACGATCAGTTTATTTTTCTTCGTTACGCCAAGAACTTAATAGAGTTTGGTGAAGTAACTTTCAATCCACACGATGGATGGGCCCCAACAAACGGCGCAACCAGTTTGCTGCATCTAATTTTGCTCACGATCATTCAGCCATTTTACAGCGGATCGGATGAATTGGTATCTCCACTTCATTTGAGTATGGTCTGGTCAATGGTTTTCTCCGCGACGTTTGCGTGGCTGTCGATTCGCGCGCTGTTTGCGGGAAATCAAATAGCGCTTGCTGGGGTCGGATTAATAGTCAGCATGATTCCACTTGCCAGTAACGTTGGTCAGTTCGCGTTGAACGGGCTGGAGACTTGTATGTCAGTGGTGGTCAATGTCGCTACTTGCATGTTAATTCTTTGCATGTGGTGTAGGGACGACGTGCGTCGAAAGGACTTCACATGGCTGTCAGGCCTTTATGTCATCTCGGTGTTTGTTCGACCAGACTTGATAGTGATGTATGTTGGTGCCATCGCGGCACTATGGGTGCTGGATTTGCGCCAATTGAGGAAGGCTATTTTGCTCGTGATTCCTGCGGGCTTTTCTTTTTTGATTTTCATGATCGTGAATCAAATTCTCTTTAAAATGTGGTTACCTCTCACGCACAATGTAAAGTCGTCCGGATACTACGGTCCGGTTTTGGATCTCGTTTACAATGGTGTTCGCGAATATAATCAATACATGTACGTGTGCGCGGTCGCGCCAGTTATACTGCTGACGCTATACCTGAATGGTCGTCAAGGAAGCTCAGATACCGTCAGGCGGGCGCGTCTTTCTTTTCTTGTGGCCGGATCTGTCCTAATCCCGACAATCACTTACGGTATGAATCCAATTGCTGGTTCCTTCGGTCGCTTTTTGCAGTTGGCAGACGGCCTGTTCTTCGCATCAGTTTTTTCTTTGATTCGGGAGATTGCAGAGTCAAAGTCGAGCTTGGTGATGACGGTATACAAATTCTCGGCGAGCTCGCGTCGAGCCTTGAACTTAGTGACGTGCTGTTTGGCGGCTGTTTTTTTGTACGAAGTCAAAATTGTAATCGATAAGTGTGACGATAATATCCGTATCGCGTATCATGAAAACTCAAGATCATATTGGCCGTGCTTGGATTACTTCGAGAAAATCTTACGTCCCAGATATATAGCGGCGACCGAGATTGGTGTTCTCGGAATGAAATACATGGACAGCAACATTATCGATATGGCTGGCTTGGTCACTGCAAGAGTGCCCTACCCTGCATACAGTCCACTTCCACAAATCGAACAATTCAAGCCAGAGCTAATCTTTTTCCCTCATCCCGATTATGACGACATGTACAAAGTCCTTTTGAATAGCGAGTCATTTCTTAATCAATATCAGGTGTATGACGCGAAGGCGCACGGTGGGACGGAGTTGGAGTTCGCGGTAAGGAAAGACATTCCAAATTTTGCGGACATCGACCAGACACTTGAGTTGGACCGGACGTCGAGCACGCCTGTTTGCGGTCGCTTCAACAAGGCGACTTAAATTCTTGATTGACGGGTGGCGATAGGAAAAAAAGGCACCCAAAAGGATGCCCAAAATTTCGAATGTGCGTCGAGCGACTATTTCTTATGGTTATTCTTTTCTTTTACTCGGCGCTTCATGTCCAAATAAATCAAAACACCACCGACAACCAACGTGATGCCACTCGCTGCTGATCCAACGCTTAGTTCTGGCGTACCTGCTAGAGCAATGTCAGCTACAACCAAAAACATAAAACAAAGTAACTTGCTCATTAAATGACCTCAAAATGAAGTGACCACCCGAATTTTAAGCATTTGCTGAAAAGTCGCAATCTTAAAATGAAATGGCCGCTCGTTCAAAAACCGAAAAAGTGCCAAACTCACTTGATCCGAGTAGCCTCTTATTACAGCAAAAGTTTGTTTTGAATGCCGTTGATAAAAAGATTTCATAGCCAAATCCATGGACGGTTTTCATTTTTTTGTTGAGACTTTCCTGAACTTTTTCAACGGACAAATCCGAGAAGTCGATCAAAAGTAAGTATTTGGCTTTGTCTGCATTAAGCGAATAATCGAAGTCATACTTATTGTGCCCTGGTTCTAGTCCCTTCCGAGCGGGAAGTCGAGCAACATGTCGATCGACCTTACCAAGCATGTCATGAAACGTTAGATGCAAGTTATAGTACGGAAGGATTCCCGCGGTGAAAACAGCAACGGGACCGCCCTTTATGTCGGTCATGCTGTTTAACTTGAGTCCCGTTTCGATAACACTATCGTAAAAATGGCGGTCGCTGTGGCTAACATCCGTGTAGATTCTCTGCGATTGACTTACCAGTGCAAAGACAAATAGCAGTGCGGGTACGGGGGCAAAGCGATACAGGTCCGTTAGCGAGATGGGGTTCTGATTTGATGCGTCTTGAAAGGAATCCGATCGCAGGCAATCGGCAAACATTCGTCCCGCCCACAAGATATCGTATGGTGCTGCCATCGCTGCAAATCTTTCGAAGTGAAAGTAGTCTCCACCTGTCCAGACGTCATACATTGCGACGGACAAGATGGGGAGGAAGGTCGGGAAATGTTTTTTCCACAAGTTTTTGTCGACATATAAGGAGAACACGATGGTAACCACGGGGATGGCTCCACCTTGGAAACAGACAAAATTGAGGTAGGATCGCATGCCTCGCAGTAAATCTCGCGAATCGTCGCTGGCTTTCAAATAGTAGGTGTTTGGTAACCAGTCGCCGTAGTACCAGTGCTGCCAAACTACAACGCCCACGAATGCCAAAGTACCAAACGTTGCAACGCTGATGGCTAGTGCTCGAAGATCTCGATCTGTTTTGCCCTTGAATGCCAAGCAGGCAAAGAAACCAAAGAAAAACGCTAGCGAATCAAGTCTCAAAACGATCGCCACAACCGTAGCAATAGGAATTAGCGCTTTGGCGGCGCGTCTAACGCTCGTGTTTTCCAAAAAAAGTGGAAGGCCACACAAAAGAAAACAAAGGGATTGGGCAATGGTTTCAAAGCCCCACATCCCCGACATGAATAGGCCGTGGCAAATGATGACACACACAGCATAGATGGTGGCAAAGAGTGTCGGCAAGTATCGCTTCAGGATTACAAATACGGTCAACGAGATCAAAAGATGCAGGACGTAATTTGTAATGATCGGAATGGCTGGCGTCAGTGATTTTTCAACTTTCAACCATTCAAAGATGGCTAAATACAGGGTCCAACCCAAATTGGAATATCCTTGGACGAATTCTCCTTCATTCCAGACAAGGCCGAGTCCATTGGCAAAATTCGCGGCAAAGCGCATGGAGATAAAAACGTCATCCATACTATAGAAGTATCGAATTCCATTCTGCAGGCTACTATGCGCAAAAAGGCCAATCGCGTACAGCGATGTGCAGGTAAGTGCGACGATCATTGCGCCAAGTAAATTTACGCGAGCTTGTGAACGCGGTTGAACGTGTGTGTCTGTATCGAGAAGCAAGTGTAAGTTCCGTCAAATTGGGTTCTAAACTAGATAGCCCAAATGACGCCTGTTACTCAATACAAACCGCCTAATTGTTGCCGCAAACTTAGCATTTAGCGCTAATCAGATGAGCCGGTTACGCGATCCTCATCCACCGCCGCCCCACAATTGATCCACTCAGCCAGCCGTGCCCGATCTGCTGCGGGGACGTTTTTAGAAGGTGGCATGGTTCCAGCGGCGCTGGCTGCGGTAGCATAGATTTTGGCTGCCCATTCAGTTACTCCATCGGGATGGTCAAAATT
>Ga0255090_1000517_pt1 | contig 11962 bp, 6 predicted proteins | sample Colum_Yuk_RepA_8_2_FD_188444 | JGI IMG/M metagenome (GOLD analysis project Ga0255090, IMG submission 188444) | Freshwater microbial communities from Columbia River, Oregon, United States - Colum_Yuk_RepA_8d | ecosystem: Environmental > Aquatic > Freshwater > River | place: USA: Oregon | collected...
TTAAGATCTTATACAGATTCTTCGGGTGGTAATGATAATTTAGTAATGTTCCGTAAAGATGCCATTGGAATGAGAATATGGCAACAAACATTTGGTTCCGCCAGCAATTATTCAACTTATAAGGATGTTGCCTTTACAGATCAAATAGGAAATGGAACGATTACAATTGCTGCTGGAACAGGTGTTGGTGTTGGTACAACCAATACATTTACAACAAATCAAAGTGGTGCTACAACCGTAACAATAACAAATACAGGTGTTACAAGTAATGTGGCTGGAACTGGTATTAGTGTTAGTGGTGCAACAGGCGCAGTAACAATTACTAATAGTGGTGTAACAAGTGCAGTAGCTGGAACAGGTGTAGGTGTAAGTGGTGCAACTGGTGCGGTAACATTTTCAATTGGTCAAGCAGTAGGAACAGGTAATAGTCCTACATTTGCTGCGGTAACTACATCTACAGATGGTGCAAATCATATTATGGCAGGAACAACTAATGCTGAAGGTATTAGAATGACACCTGCCAGTTCTACAACTTATCCTGTATTTTTAAGAAGCATCAATCCCGGTGTTGGAGAAGCTTCTCCGTGGATTTATAAAGAACAAGCAACCGATTGGGGTATTTGGCATAATAACCCAGTAAATTCAATTGATTTTACTAAAGCAGGATCTGCTGGTATAGCAAGTAATGTTGGTGGATCGTCAACAAATACTGTCACTGTAAGAGTTGAAATGGCCACTGGGTTTGTTCAAACTATTGCAGGTTATAGAAATAGTGCAGGAACAACAATTTTAGATAATAATGGCAATATTACAGGTAATGCTGCTACAGTTACAACAAATGCAAATTTGACCGGTGATGTAACTTCAACAGGGAATGCTACTACAATTGCATCTAATGCAGTTACTACAGCAAAAATTGCAAATAGTAATGTTACTTTAGCTAAAATTGAAAATATTACAGCATATACAATTTTAGGAAATAGTAATGCGAGTGCTGCTGCTACTCCTGCGGCTTTATCGGTTGGTACTGTAGCTACAATGTTAAGTGGTCAAACCATGAACATTGCAGGCAGTTCTACAAGCTGTACAGGCAACGCTGCTACTGCGACTACCGCTACAACTGCAAATGCATTAAATACAAGCAATAGTTATACGGTTACTAACTTAATTGCAAGTGGATATTTACAATCAACGGTAGGATATCTTAGAACGGATGATAGTAATGGAATTGAGGTATTAACTACAACAAATTCTGCACAATCGATAAATGTAAAAGGTATATTAATAGGTTCTTCTTATGATACTACACCACCTCAAAATGAAATAAGAACATCCAATAATCAAAGTTTGAATTTAAATGCAAGAGGAACTGGTGATATAACTCTAAGTACCGCCGATGGTGAAAGAGTAAGATTATTAAATGGTGGTAATGTTGGTATAGGTACAAGTAATCCTGGTCGTAAATTGGATGTTGAAGGTATAGTAAGAACCAGAGGTGCAAGTGGAACTGGTGGATTTGAAATAGGTGCTGCTTCATCAGGTGCAGCCAAGTGGAGAATTGAATGGGATAGTGCAAGTGATAGTTTGGATTTTAACTGGGTTGGTTAATAATTAAAGATATGAATATTATATCAGGTTCTACCAACAACATATTTTATACAAAAGGATATAATTTTGACGACAGAGTTTCTATTGATCCAGAAACAGGTCTAGCAAACCTAATGGTCAATGGTAACGCAGAATTTGGTTCTACTTATAATATTAATGCGGGTGGTGTAAGTAGAACTGGTTCTTATGAAGGTTCTTACTGTTTTGTTGATAATGGTTATAGAGGGTATTCAAGTGATTTATATATACCAGTTAATACAGGTGATACTTATTTATTGAGTGCTTATTTTAAATCAATGGGAACACCACAAAGCGCAGGTTATGCGGGGCTTGCTCATTATGATGAAGATTTTAATTTTATAGATTTAAGAAATAATGGAGATGTTGGCAATACAACATTAGCATCTGCAGTAAATAACGGTGATACAACAATTACATTAACAGATGCATCTGTTAATGTAATTGTTGTACAGATGCATCTGCATGGCAAGCAACAGGAGCAGCTAATTATTTTAAAAATATATTATTTTTTCCTGCAAATCATCCAAAGTATTATACTCCGTGGGGTTATACAAGATTTGGATTTGGACATCCAACATATCCAGATATATATTATGGAACCAGAACTGGAAACACCTTATCATTATCAACAGATGGCGTAAATAATAATATGACATGGAGTTTTGGTACATTACCTGCCGGCACTCCTGTATCAAATGGATTGGCAGGTGGTGGTTATGGGTATTATCTACTTTGCGGTGGAAATTTTCCTACTACATGGTCAAAATATAGTGTCACTTTAACAGGTGAAGGTAGGACATCTGGTTGCGGTTATAATGTATTTAGATATGGAACTAAATATGTTAGATGGTTAATGTTAAGTAACTATGGTCAAGCAGCAACAACAACATTATATTATGACAATGTAGTGTTTGCTAATATGACAAATAGAAGTCAAACATATGCATATAATAAACAAATGAGTAGAGCTAAATTGGGAACTACATTTACACAAAATTTCAACGAATTAGGAATATCATGAGTTTAAAGTTATATTACGATCCATATGATATAAATTGTTTTAGAGGTGAACCCACCACTAATTTGTTTACTGCAGCGTATCCTACAGCTAATGGTGGATTTGCTTTTCCATATACATCATCATATAGAGGGATATGGACACCAAACGGAGTTCAAACGGCTTCCATAAATAGATATAATAATCCAGGTAATGTTAATTGTTGTCCGTCATTTTTTACTTATCAAAACAATGTGTATTTGACAGCATCTACTGTATATTGTTATAGTGCATTTTATAAAGTCGTAAATAATGATTATGGTAATGCAAATTATTTATACAGATACGAATATAACAGTGGAGGAACTTACTTAACAGAAGCTGGTGTTTGGAGTTCTGTCAATAGAATACCATACCCCGGTGGATGGTATAGAATTTTTGGAACATTTACAACGCAAGCAACTACTGCATACATAAATACTTATTCATTTACATATGAATATAATACAGATAATACACAAATTGCAGTAAATCATCAATTAGAAAAAAAGAATCATTTAACAAATTATGCTGGTCCTGGTGGAACAAGAGGTGTAACAGTTGCGACTGGTGGTGGATTAGTTGATTTGACTGGAAATAATAACAATGGTGATTTGACTTATGGAAGTTATGTTACAACTACTGTGTTTCATAATAACACATTTTATTTTGACGGAGCTAGTGCAAATAATTGTATAAGAGTATTGGATGCAAATATTGCTGCTAATTTATTGTCTTCAGGAAAAAGTTTTACTATAGTAGTTTGGGCTAATAAATTAGCAAATGCAACAAATACATCTACATTTTTGTTTGGTTATAGAGATAGTAGTAGTTATGGTATAAATTTACTATTATATGGAACAGGCAATACAAGCACAGATTTTGGTTTTGTTGTAGAAAAAAATGGCGGACCATCATTGAGTAGTAGATTTGATGCGGTTAATACGAGTGGATGGCATATGTATACTGGAGTGTATAATAATGACGGTATGTATAAAAATAGTATTGTCAAATATTATGATGCAACACAAATTGGAAGCAGAGTATCATCAAGTGCAGCAAGTGCATGGTCAAAACCAGCAACAAGTCAAGGTGGTGGAATTGTAATTGGAACTGCAACTAGCACAGTTAATACTGCAAATGCAATTCACAATTTAAAAGGATATATAGGTGAAGTAAGAATTTATGATCATGCACTAACTGCGGATGAAGTATCAACATTATATAAATTAGGAATACAGAAACATATATGAGTGTTATAAGTTCATTAAGCAAAAGAGGACAGTATTCAACTGTTTCAAGAATGTCAGAAGTTCCTGTAACAGAGGGACTTATATTATATTTAGATTCAAGCGACGAAGCTAGTTATGACGGAGGTCCAACAACCAATTATTTTGTTCCTACAGAAGGTTCTTTTCCTGTTAATGGAACAGGAACATTTCAAAGACTAAGAAGTGGAAGTTATGGTGGTTATATAATAAAACCAACAGATGTTGTTTATAGATATGAATTAGGAACATTAGGATGTCATTATCACGGTGTAGATGTTGCTGTTCCATCTGTTTTTCCAACAGGATCTACTGTTCAATTTAGTTTTGATTATTTAATCAGTGCCGGAACTACTATTGAAACGGATTATATAGCTAATTTTGAACAATGTGCTGCTGGAGCAATTACTAATGGTGGTCAATCGCTTGGTGTTTGGAGATCTATTGTATTAACATCTACAGTTTCTTTGGCGGGATATCCATATGTTAGAGCATTTTTATATCCTGGTGCATGTGGAAATCTAAGACTTGCTGCAGATGGATTTATTTTGTATAAAAATCCACAATTAGAAATGTTAAATTACGCATCTAGATTTGTTTATGGTCCAAATAGCACTAATAATGTAAGAAACAATGGTAATGTTTGGAGAGATTTGAGTGGACGAGGTAATGATTTTACAATACAAGGTAATATTACTTGGAATAAAGACACAGGATTTAGTAATTTTGACGGCAATAGTGTTGCAAATGGCAATAAGATTTTTAGAAGCAATTTCCCACAAAATTTAAAGACAAGTCAACTTGGTCAAGGTTATACAGTTGTAGTTGTTGCTAGAAGTACTGTTATTGCTAGTGCTTGGAGAAAATTGATAGGAAATTGGGACGGTGATAATTATATTGATTTATATCAAAGTCCTGGAGGTTATTGGTGGCAAGATGGCAGTGGAGATACATTGTATGTAGATGGTGTTCAAGTAAGCAATGGTACATTTGTTATGTCTAATGCCGGTTTTCATTGTTATGCTGCTACAAATACTAATAACGGAACACTATCAAATCCAACATTACCATTAACTATAGGAAATGAACCAAATGGAGCAGCCAATCCTAATGCATATCCATGGATAGGTAATATTGCTGTAGTTTTGATGTATGAGAGGGTATTAACTGCGTCAGAAATCAAACAAATAAGTAATTTATATAAAGATAAATACGGATATTAATATATATTTATAACCATATGGCAGACTTAAAGACAACAAATATTTTCGGTGACGCTTATATTAATAATAAAGTGGGTATTGCTACAAACGCACCTGCTACAAGATTACAAATAGGTCAGCTATCTCCAACCGCAGCTACAGAAGGTATCCAATTCGGAGACGATACAGGTGCTAGATTATACAGAGGTGGCAGTAGTTATATACAAGCTTCTGCGGGATTTCAAGCAGGAGCTCAAATTTACGCTTCAACTTATTTACAATCCGGAAACAGTCAAATGTATCCAGGCTCATATACATCTACACAAAGATTTGGTATAGGAAATGCTTCTGGAAATGCATGGATTGATGGTTTAACTATTGCTCAAGGTGGAAATGTTACAGTTTATAATAATTTAACGACTCCATCCGCAACCATAAGTGGATATATAACATTTCCAAATGATACAAGTTCGGCTGGTTTAATTAATACTGCTGGTACTGCGTGGTTAAAATTGGATGATGCTTACGGTAATATGTATATCGTAAACAATCAAGCCGGTGCGGGTATATATTTTGATTCAAATGCATATTATTGGAGAGCAGCGAATGGTTCAACATCACTAATGAGTCTTAGTGGAAATGGTGATTTAGGTGCGGCTAGATATCTTTCAGGAACTTATGTAAATACAAGTGATGATGTAAGCACAGGTAATATTAGTCATATAGTAGCAAAATTTGGTGATAATTATCATCGTAGTGCTACGGCTGCTAAAGTTGCTGCTTTTATTAGCGGTCAAACAATGAACATTGGTGGTAATGCTGCTACAGTAACAACAAATGCAAATTTGTCTGGTGATGTAACTTCTGTAGGAAATACAACTACAATTGCAAATACTGTTGTTACAAATGCAAAATTGAAGGAAATGGGTGCAAGCACTATAAAAGGTAATAATGGTGCAAGTGCTAATACTCCATCAGATTTAACTCCTGCTCAAGTAGCTACAATGTTAAGCGGTCAAACGATGAATATTGCTGGCAGTTCTACAAGTTGCACAGGTAATGCAGCGACAGCCACTGCGTTGACATCAATGAATATATCACAGTTTACAAATAACAGTGGCTATTTAACAAGTGCAGTAACAAGTTTAGCCGGAACAACAAATAGAATAACAGTTAGTGGTGCAACAGGTGCAGTAACTTTAAATTTACCACAAGATATTCATACCGGAGCATCCCCAACATTTGCAGGTCTAAGTCTTACAAGTGTTTCTACAACAGGCGCAACAATTACAAATTTGACGGGTGCATATCAAAATACAACTGTATATGACAGTCCTAGAACACAATCTGCTACACCAAGTAGAGGTATAAGAGCACCAGCATCTTCAATACAATTTACAGACAGTTACGCAATTGCTCCTTTTTATACATATAGATCCACAGGCGATTGGCCAGTTCCATACGGTATTGGTTGGGGAACAGGCGGAGAATCATCTGGTATTTTTCAAAGATATGCTTCAAATGGTTCTTCGTTTGGTGATATGATTTTTTATACAGGAAATGATGGTTTTGGTGCTTTTTCATTTAGAAGACATACTTGGGAAGGAACAACATATTTTGCTGCTGGATCGGGAGAATTAAGCACCGAATTGTTTAGAGTCGATTGGGCAGGAAAAGCTACAGCTATATCTTTTGGTTTGACTGGTGGATTTGTCATTGATGCAACTGGTGCATATGGTCAATTTAATAATTGGGTCCATCTTCCGGGTTACCATGGATTTTATTCGTCTAATAATGGCGCACATATTTATCCAAATAATGGATCTTATGGATCTTGGAGAATCTCTGGAACAAGAAATAGTTGGTATGGACTAGAGTTTGATTCGGGCGTATGTTTGATGATGAACAGTAATGAAGTTGGATTTTATCGTATTGGTTCTGGATGGCAGATGAGGTGGACTGCAGGAACAGGATATGTTTATAAAGGAAATCCAGGAGGTGGAACTGAAGCTACAATATTAGATTCAAGCAATTATACCAGTTATACACCAGGACTTGGAACTAATAATACATTGACTGGAATAAATGTAATTAATAATACAAGTAATACACTAATAAACAATCAATCTGGCAATTTAGGATTGACTATGTTTCAAGCAACTGCTGGAACAGATGCTTATATGACTTTTCATATTGGTAGTGATTATGCTGCATATTTTGGGCTTGGTGGTGCTGAAAATGATTTAGTATATGGTGGTTGGAGCGCAGGAAATAATAGACATAGAATATTACATTCTGGAAATGCTACATATGCTTGGAACATGAATCAGTATGTAAGAACTACAGATAGTCCTACATTTAATACAGTTACTGCCAATATAACCGGTAATGCTTATAATAATCTTTCAAATGATTATAAAGATATTTATGTTTATGGTGATGTTAATACTTATTATGTTGTATTAATACAAGGAGACTATCTGTATAGTTTTGGAAGATATAGTGTTACTAGAGGTTATAATTGGGCCGGACCTGATACATGGTATAATGCAACACATAGAGGTGGTTTAACTTTAGATTGGGAATGGTCTGGTGATACCGCTTGGGGCGGAAATGATAAAGCGATAAGAATAATTGAGTTTAACGAATCATACTCCACAATGGTTGCTGGATTAGGTTATCCAGTAAATGGTGGAGTTATTATTTGGTTAAGAGGTGGTGGTGTTAATGGCGCACTATATAGAATCAGAACTCCAGTTGGTTCTAATGCCACAGTAACAGTATATGACAACCTTTCAATTGCAAATCATGTAGCATCAACTACATTTACTGCTGCCGATTCAACTGTATTTTCTACAAGAGCTAATACTAATAATGTATCTGCTGAAATTCTTGCAAGATATCCTGTCAGAGGTGCAGCGCTTCTTTATAATGAAAATAATGCAGTACTTCATGCAGGAAATTATAATTCTTATTCGCCAACATTAACTGGTACAGGTGCAAGCGGTACATGGAGTATAAATGTTACAGGTAATGCTGCTACTGCAACTACATTACAAACTGCAAGAAACATTAACGGAACAAGTTTCAATGGTAGTGCTGCCATAACAACCGCAACTTGGGGAACCGCTAGAACACTAACAATTGGATCAACCGGAAAATCCGTTGACGGTAGTGCTGCCATAACTTGGTCTTTGGCGGAAATTGGTGCAGCAGCAACAAATGGTGCAAGTAATCAAAATTTTAGTGCAAATTCAATTTATCCATATGAATGGATAAGATTCATGGTTGATGCTGGTATTTATTGGCAAAGTGGAACATATGCCGGTTGGCACATACATCCTCAAGCTGCCTGGGGGATGAGTTTTAGATCTGCTGCCGCCACTGATTGTGGATTACAACTAAGAAGAAGTGATGCTACATCTCTTGGTGCCGTATATTCAGATGGAACAAGTATAGGATTTTTAACCGCTGCGTTTGGATGGGGCGCTTCTTTTACAGTGGCTGGCACTATGAATAGAGGTACTGTTCCTCTTGGAAGAATTGAAACTATTACCGCTTATACAATTCTTGGTAATAATAATGCCAGTGCTGCTGCGGTTCCATCCGCATTGACACCTGCTCAAGTAGCTACAATGTTGAGTGGTCAAACAATGAACATTGCTGGCAGTTCTACAAGTTGTTCTGGTAATGCTGCGACAGCAACTGCATTGACATCAATGAATATTTCGCAGTTTACAAATAACAGCGGTTATTTAACAAGTGTAACAAATATTTCAGGCAATGCTGCTACTGCAACAACAACGGATAATATCAATGGTAGAGCGTTTTACAATAGAGATAGCGGAAATGGATTGGCTCAAGATTCTTATACTAATAATGGTATTGGATATGTTACTAGTGTTTCTCTATATAGTCAAACCGATGGTGGTATGTATGCATCAGCGTATAGCACAAGTTGGGTGCATCAAATATATGGTGATTTTAGAACAGGCCAAATTGCTGTAAGAGGCAAAAATAACGGAACATTGCAAGCATGGAGAAGAGTTTTGGATGAAACTAATGCTTCATATGCTTGGAACATGAATCAAAATGTTAGAACTGCAGATACGGTTTCTTTTGCTGCAGTTACTGCAACAACATTTACAGGAGCATTAAGTGGTAATGCTACAAGTGCTACAAGTGCGACAAGCGCAACATTTTTAAACTCAAGTAACTATATAAATCGTTGTGGTAGCAGCGGAAATGCAAATACTGATTTTCAAAATACACCTGCTGGAAGCGTAAGACATAATGGTGACGATGCAAATTTAACAAATTCTCCTGGTGGAACTTGGTGGTTTTACGATAATTATAGACACTCTAATAGTAGTAATTATTGGGGAACTCAAATAGCTTGGGGGTGGGAAGATAATGCTAATAGATTAGCAACAAGAAATATAACCGGAAATTCATTTGGAGGTTGGGTATATTATTTAAATTCTGCTAATTATAATTCTTATTCGCCAACATTAACAGGTACAGGTGCAAGTGGTACATGGAGTATAAATATTACAGGTAATGCTGGTACTGCTACTACTGCAACACAATTTCAAAATGAATCTATTTCAAATTTCATGCGTGGATTGGCTGGAGGAACAGAAGCAAATATTGATACATATACAGATAATGGATTTAGGACCGTTGCTTATACTGGACACGGAAAAGGTTTATTAACTTTTAATGTTGGTAGTTCTATCGGAATTGTTCAACATGAATATTTTTACAATGTTCCAAATAATGGATGGAGAGTAAGAAATAAGACCGACAGCTCGACATGGTCAGCGTGGGGTAATGTCGTAATGACAAACGGCAATCAGGGTCTATTAACTGGAACCATAATAACCTCAACTTCTAATACAACTGTATCAGGTTTAAGTATTGGTGGTAATGCTGTTACTGCTGGTGGATTAGCAGTTCACGGTGGAACTAACAATGAAGCAAATAAAATAGTAAGAACAGATGGTAATGGTTATATAAATGCAGGTTGGATAAATACACCATCAGGTGATATGCCTGATACTCAAAGCATAAACAGAATATACTGTTCTGATGATCAGTTTATTCGTTATAAAGGTGTTGCAGATTTTAAACAACAAATCGGTTTAACTTATAAAAATGCTACACCAAGAAGTGCTAATACAACGGATACTAATTATTGGACAGGAATTATGGGTTGGACAGGAACCGATTGGAATTCTATGTCTGATTGGGGATGCGGTTTTGTTGATTCTTGGGATAGTCCCGCAAACAGACCACCGGTTGGAACCCATCATGTTGGTATTCAAGCACTTCATTATACAAATGGAACAGCCAGATATGGTTGGCAGATGGCTAATGGCACAGGAAACAATCGTTGGTGGCTCAGAGATGTATGGGGAGGAAGTTTTAGTACATGGTTTGAAATTTTGACGAGCACAAATTATACTAGTTTTGCTCCTAGTTTAACTGGTACAGGCGCAAGCGGTACATGGAGTATAAATATTACTGGTAATGCTGGTGGAAGTTCTACTTCGTGTTCTGGAAATGCTGCTACTGCTACATTAGCAACAAAAGCAAGCACATTATCACAAGGAGGTGGTACTGGAACGGGTATGACATTTAACTGGTCAGGTCAAGGTGGACAACCAACTTGGTTATGGGGTTCAAATGACGGAACAAATATATATGTTTGGAACCCATCCAATTTCAATGTAAATTATGCAACAAGCGCTGGTTCGGCTACTACTGCAAATGCTTTAACTACTGGAAACACTTATCAAGTAGCAAATCTTGGTATTGGTGTTGCTGCATCAAACAGATTACATGTTGATGGAGGTTCTCCGGCCGCAGGTACAGCAGGTATTCGTATTGATAATGCTGGCTATCTTACTGGCGTTGCATCTAATAACAAAGCAACATTTTATGGTTATTTACCACTTAAAGTAAGTGCAACTGTAACAGTTTACATTAGATTATGGCAATAAAATTTAACAATATATAATATATGGATGACATAGAATATACAATATGCAGATATGAACTTTACCCACCAGATTTTCACACAGCAATAGCTGTTGGATTTTTGGTAAAAGATATTGCTACTGGAAATAGTGGTACAATGGAAAAGTTAATACCATTGGAAGATTCAAACGGTAAAACTCAAAGTGAAGTTTGTAATTTAGCATTTTCACGATTAACAACAGAAAATCAAAAAATAATTGAATATTTATCAAAAAAACGAGAAAGTGTAGTAGGAAGCGTGTTCATTCCAAGTTAATTTAAAATGACAAATAGGTTATTGATATCAAGCGAATATAACTATTTATCCGGTTATAATACAGTTTTAACAACTATTTTGGAACAATGCATAAACCAAAATATTGTGGTTATGCCAAAATATTATAGCAAACCACTTGAAAAGTATAGTGTTTATTTAAACAATGATTTAAAGAGAAATGGTACCGAAAAAGAATTGTTATTGTATCCATCTTTTAATTATCTGGATCTTTCACACCCAATCACACACATTATAAATGGCAAAAATAAAAACTATTTTACCATGTGGGAAGCAAATAGAATTGGCGATTTCTTTATTGATAAAATAAATCAATTGGATCAAATTATCGTTCCTAATAAATGGAATAAAGAAACATTTGAAAATCAAGGTTGTACAAGTAAAATATCGGTGGTCAATCTTGGTATAGATACAAATATTTTTAATTACACCGAACCAAATAACAATGATGTTTTTACATTTGCAACAGGCAACGATGATCCAAGAAAACGCTTACCAGAAGTAATAAAAT
>Ga0255090_1000534_pt1 | contig 11767 bp, 10 predicted proteins | sample Colum_Yuk_RepA_8_2_FD_188444 | JGI IMG/M metagenome (GOLD analysis project Ga0255090, IMG submission 188444) | Freshwater microbial communities from Columbia River, Oregon, United States - Colum_Yuk_RepA_8d | ecosystem: Environmental > Aquatic > Freshwater > River | place: USA: Oregon...
CCAGCGCGCCCGAAACTTGTTACGATGCAGACATGAGCCAATCATGGACCCTTGCCCAGTTTCGCTGGGACGACATCACCCCCGCCAAGGTGGACCGCGACCTGCTGGAGACCGTGAAAACGGCCGCGCTGGTCGAGGCCAATAGCGCGGACTACGTCACCTATCTGCGCAACGTGTTTGCCGATGACGACGCCTTCAAGGCGGCGGCCGACGAGTGGGGCGTGGAAGAAGCCCAGCACGGCGAAGCGCTGGCCCGCTGGGCGACCGCAGTAGATCCGAGCTTTGATTTTCCCACCGCCCTCGCCCGCTTCCGCGCCGGCTATCAGCTGCCGCTGGATGTCAGCGCCTCGGTGCGCGGCTCACGCACCGGTGAACTGGTCGCGCGTTGCGTGGTGGAGTCCGGCACCTGTTCCTTTTATTCCGCAATTCGCGACCGCAGCCCGGACCCGGTGCTCCGCGCGATCTGTCACTGCATTGCGCAGGATGAAGCCCGCCACTACCGCCTGTTTGAAGACCACCTCAACCGCTACCTCGAGCGCGAGCCGCTGGGCTTATGGCAGCGCCTGAAAATCGCCTTCGGGCGGGTGGACGAAACCGGCGACGATGAACTCTCTTACGCCTACTTCAGCGCGAACGTACCGGAAGGGGCTGAAGCCTATAGCCGGGAGCGTTGCGCGACCGCCTACTGGCGGCGGGCCATCAAGCTCTATCAGCCGCGCCACGTGGAAAGCGCCGCGCGCATGATTCTGCGTGCGGCCCGGCTGAGACTGGCGGCGCCGCTGCTCCGCCTGGCCCTGTCGGCCGTGTGGTGGGGCATGCAACGCCGCCTGCGGCGGCTGGAAGCGGTCGCCCGCTAAACCAGCGTCGCCGGGTCGGCCTTCGTCGACTCGGCCTGAAACCGCGCCCAGCGAAACGGCACCAGCAGCTGCTGCAAGAAGCGCCGCGGCATCCGTTCGACAATGCCGATGACACCCAGCTCGCGATCTGGCCGATGCAGCCAGGTGCCGAAGACCTGATCCCACATCACCAGATTCTGCCCGTAGTTGCTGTTGCCCTCCGCCGGATTGGGCGAGTGGTGCCAGCGGTGCAGGTTGGGCGTGTTGAAGACATAGCTCAGCCAGCCGCCGCGCATGTTGATATTGCAGTGGGTCAGCAGACCGAGATAGGCCGTGATGGCGCTGACCCAGATCATGGCGTCCATGGAAATGCCGGTCGCCAGCATGAACGGCATGCTGGCCAGCACGCTGATGTTCGAATCGATGAAGTGAAAACGGCCGGTATTGGCAATCCACAGCCGGCGCACGCTGTGATGAACCGCGTGGAAGCGCCAGAACACCGGCCATTCGTGCGACAGCCGGTGCGCCCAGTAGAGACCAAACTCGGCCGACACCAGCCCGATGGCGACCTGCACGGCCAGCGGCAGACTGCCGACCAGCCCGTCTCCCCGGCTGGCAAAGAACGGCAGGCCGGAGAGAAAAATAATCGTCATCTGCACCGTGCCCTTGTCGAGCAGGGTATGCGCCAAATCCGCCGGCAGCTGGCCGTCCGACTGCTGCCAGGCGCGGCGCCAGGGCCAGCGCCGCTCCAGCAGGAGCAGCCACATCAGCAGCCAGAGATAAGACAGGTTGAAGAACCAGGCTTTACGCAGGGTCTCGGACAAGCCGGCCGGATGGCCGCTGCTAAAGCCAAACGCGAGAATGCTGGCGCTGGACAGCACCAGCGCGGGCCAGGCCAGATAGGCCGCCAGGCGCGCCAGCGTGGATTCGGGCGCTGATGCTGCTGGCAGCGCCGCCGCCTCTGCCTGCATCAGGGCTTGGCCGCGCCGGGCTTGCAGCTGGTGCGCAAGGCGGTGGCCACTTCGTATTGGTCGTCGTTGGCGTCGCGCGCCAGCCCGCAGTGCACGCGGGTGCTGAGCCGCATCTGCTCGCCTTCGGGCGAAATTTCAAACTCGTAGCGCGGACTGCAGTTGGCAGAACACTTGGCGTAGAGCGCTTTGCCTTCCTCGCCACGGCCTTCGGAGAAGGCGCGGATCCAGTCGTTCACTTCCGGCAGGGTCTTGAACTTGCGGTCGGGCCAGGTCAACGGCTTGGCGGCGGTCTGTTGGTCCAGCGTGCGACAGATCTGCTGCTGCTCGGCATCTGGCAGGAATTTGGTCGGGCCCACGCGATAGAGCACGCGCGTTGTTTCAGTCTTGCTGCAATCTTTGCAGGCCTCGGTGTGGGCTTTGCTTTTGTTCAGCGCGTCTTCCAGCAGACGGGCCGCCACCGCCCGCACCGACTTCGGGTGCTCGGCAAGGTTATACATAATGCCGACCGAAGCCATTTCACTGGCCAGTGCGGTGTCGACCGCGCCGCTCGCACAGGGGCTTGCGTCAGTCGCCGCCGGGGCAGCCTGCGCCGCGAAGGGGGAATAGGCGAAGCCGGCGAGTGCCAGCGAAAGCAGCAGCGTTTTGATGGGGAATCTCCCGGTTGTCAGGCCCGAATAGTAATACGTTGTCGGGTCTGAACCGAGTCTTAATCCTCGACCGGGCGGGTCTCCCCGAGACCGACGGCCTCAGCCCATGGTCTGCACCTTGTCGATGGCCATGCGGTAGATAACCCGAACCTCACCGGGCGCGCGGCCGGGGTAGGTGTCCTGCCCCAGATATTTCTTGGCCAGCGCGTCGATGTGCGCATCGCCGCCCGCCTCCGTCACGTCCACGATCTGCCCCATCAGTTGCAGGTAGCGATAGGGGTTTTCCGGATCGAGGATAGACACCGCCACCGCCGGCCGGGCCCGCATATTGCGGTCCTTGAGCCGCCCTTTCGCCGAGTTGAGCAGCAGATGGCTGCCGTCGAAACTGAACCACACGGGGGTGACCTGTGGCGCGCCGTTGGCCATGGTGGTTGCGAGGTGCGCAAAGCTCACCTTGGTGGTCACGAGATCGAGAAATGCCGCGGGAACAGTCGCCATGGGGAATCCTCCGTCAAGGTGTGTGATGTGCCCGGCGCCAGTTGGCGGGCGGTGGTCAAGGGCAGACGACAAGCGCTGGCTAGCCGTCGACAACCAGACAGTTGCGTCCGATTTCCTTGGCCCGATAGAGCGCGGCGTCCGCGCGCTCGAACAGGGTATCCAGATTATCGTCGGGGCGGAGCGCGGCCAAACCGATCGAAACCGTCATGGGCACAAACTCGCCGCGAAACTGGAAGGCGGCGGCTTCGATACGCGCCCGGAGGTCTTCGCACAGGTTTTGCGCCGCTTCCAGCGTCGTCTCCGGAAACAAGCCGACAAATTCTTCGCCGCCGTAGCGGGCAAACAGATCCGTGCCGCGCACCCGCTGCTGGGCGATGGCCGACACCGAACGCAACAGGCGGTCGCCTACCCGGTGGCCAAAACGGTCGTTGACCAGTTTGAAACGGTCCAGATCCAGCACCGCCAGACACAGCGGTGTACGCGAACGCCGCGCGCGCATGATTTCCAGTTCGCCGCGCTCTTCGTAGGCCAGGCGATTGGGGCTGTCGGTCAGGGGATCGCGGTGAGCGCGGGCATGTTCTGCCGCCAGACTCTCGCGTAGTCGCGCGGATTCGCGTTCAAAACCCGTGATCTGGGTGGTGAGTTCGGCAATGCGAGTTTCGTAATCCTGCCGCTGCTGGTCCTGCACATTCAGGAACTTGCCGACCGCATCGCGCACGGTGCGCAGGTTTTCCTCAACTTTGAGCTGGACCTGCATCTCGACGGTGTCGCCCTGAAAACTTGCGTCTAGTTCTTCCAGTCCCACCGAGATGTTGCGGGTCAAGGCGTCGGTGTCGCTGGCCGCCAGCCGCGACTGGTCAAGCGCCACCTTGAGCTGGGTATCGATCACGCTCATGTACTGCGCGGAGCGCTTCAGAAAGGCCGAAAGCAGGCGCGAATCACGCCCCAGATAGGCGTGGGCTTCACGCAGCAGTTCGCTCAGATCTTGGGCCGGGTCGTCTACTTCGCGCGCGTTCAGCGCCATCCGCAGGGTGACTCGGCGGGCTTCAAATTCGGGGGGCAGGCTCAGCTGGTCGAGCAGATTAAGAAACAGGCTTTGCGGGTCTGCCGGCAACTCTGACCGGGCGGCCTGTTCGGCGTCGGCAAACAGGTCGGCAATCGCGGCGACAATGGTGTCGGCACTTTCGCCAGCATGCAGGCGCCGGCGTAGCAGATTGATCCCGCTGACCAGCCGGGGGGACTGGGCCAGCAGGTCCATGAGTTGTTCAACGGGTTCGGTGACCGGCCGGGTAATTTTCAGCCGGCGCCGCAGGATAGTGACGCTGCGCTCGCTCAAACGGTTGATGAGCCCCGAGAAGTGGCTGACGGTGGCGTTGCTGAGCAGGTTGTCGCGCAGCACTTTCAGTTCGCGGCCCAGTTCCTGATCCACCGGACCCAGCACTTCGACAATCCGCAGCAAGGCGCGGGTCAGGACCCGTTCGGAGGCCTGCCACTCGGCGCGCTTGCGCTCAAGCTCGCCCTGCACTTCGCGTAAGCGAATCTGGGCGTCGGATGAGCCATTGGCGGATGGGTTGTCGTTGTCTGCTGTCATTGGTCTTGGGCCACTCACGTGTACTAGCGTCCACGGGCCCGCCAACTTGAGGCCTGCGTGCACCAAGCGATGGCGTGGAAGTGTGCAGACCGGACCGTCTGCCCGACAAGCAGCGACCGGACCTCACTCAAAAATGCCGTGCAAATACCAGCCGCGCGCGCCGGCCAGCTCGCGGAAGATCCACAGCCGGCTGCCGTGCTGGTTACGGGCGATGAAATAGTCGCGCGCCACCTCTGCACCATCCCACCAACCGGTCTGGATGCGCTCGCGCTCGGCGGTCAGTTCCAAGGGGCCATCAAAGCTGGGACGACCGTCCTCGGTGCTCAGGGGAACCGGGGTGCGGGTTAGCCACAGGGGGCGATCGGGCCAGCGCCGGGAGCCTGTCGGCGTGCCGACCGGCCGCGCCCGCTGTGCCTGACGCACCACCGTGGCACAACTGGCTCGCTCCGGCCGATGGTCAGCCCGGGTGCTGAGGCCGCGCAGGGCCTCATCGCCCAATCTTGCCCGCAAGCGCTCCACAAACTGCGGCCAGGATTCGGTTTCTGCACTGGCCTTGGCCGGGCTGAACAAATCGCCCTCGGTGACCGCCGGCAGGCGCTCGAAGCGGGCGGCTTCCAGGCTGATGCCGCGCACCGGCGAGCCGATTTGCTGACGCAGGAAATACTCGCGGGAAAGCCGGAAGAGGTGCGGCAAGTCGCGGCTCTGCTGCAGAAGATTGATTGAATGGCGGGATACCGAGCCATCTGCATGGTGCAGTTGCCAGTCGAGCTGACGGATGGCGGAAGCCTGGGCACGCAGCACGCCGGTCAATTCGTGCAGCAGGCGCTCCATGGCCAATCCCAAACCCTGGGCATGATGGATTTCCCACAGCAGGTCGATGCGGCTGGCAAAACAGGCCGGGAGCTCAAAAGCCGGCACCGGATCGGGCTGACGCCCCAATGCCCGGTCGAGGGTCAGCAACAGCTCCGGGGTAAACCGGCGCGCCAGGCTGTCGCGCGGCAGACGCAGGCACTCGCCGATGGTGCGGATGCCAATCCTGTAACAGACGGGCCGGCAGGCCCATCACGTCCAGGGGCACCTGACTCAGCGCAGCCGGCAAAGCGGCCAGCGACTCGACCGGCGCAGTCTGACGGGCGCGCGCCAGCCAATGGGCGGCCGTTGGCGTGGGTGCGGTACCAAAAGCCACGGCCTGAAAGCCCAGTTGGCGCAATTCGCGACGCAGGCGGGACAGCAAGCCATGCAAGCCGCCGAACAGCCCCAGACTCCCGCGCACTTCCATGATCAGGCCGTCGGGCGGCAGCGGTGCCAGTACGGGCGTGAACTGATAGGCCCAGGCGCACAGCTGCTGCAAGGCCTGCTGTTCGACCGCGGGCACGCGGGTGAAAGCCAAGACCTCGCCCAGCGCATGCGCCGCGCTCAGCGGCAATCCGGTCCGCATGCCCAGGCGAGTGGCCTCGGCATTGGCCTGGGTGATGCGCTGCTGCCGTCCCTCTCCTTCCACCAGCACACAGGCTTTACGGGTGGTATTGCCACGCAGCGCCATATCCAGAGTGAAGCGCGGCAGGTGCACAGCCAACCACAAACGCTGGGCTGCCGGCGCCGGCGCCGCGGTGCTTGCTACCGCGCCCAGACGCGGCACAGATGCCGCCGGAGGCAGCGAACCTGGAGCGACAATTGACCATTCATGTTTCATGCGTTTAATTCCTGACTGAACTGGATGACGCCAAACCGAAGACGTTGGGTCGGGGGCGGCGTGAGACTTGAAGCCTGCGTCGCGAGAGGCTCAGAGCGCGAGCCTGCACTCCCGGGTCTGCAGACTCCCCCGGCATTTGAGTACCTGCACGGTCACCTCGGTGCTGCCGGCGACCGGACTTAGCAACAGGCGCAGCGCCGCCGGTGAGGCCTGCCCGGCGCAATCGGGCGAACGAAACAGCACGCCCAGACTGCCGCCGGCCTCACAGGCCAGTTGCAATCGCCGCAGGGCCAGCGGCGCCAGCGTGCCGGGCCAATACAGCGCGGCACCGGCATCCATGAAGCGCAGCGCCTGCTCAAAGGCCCAGAACTCGCGCTCGGCCGCCGTCTGCTGGCGTCGGGTCGGTCGCCGCGCGGCAGCGCCTGTAGCCGAGGCGGCGTCCACATCAATCAGCAGCACCCGCGACAGTTCGAGGCCGGCGGCTTCCATGGCCGGTGCATTGGGCAGATAGGGCGGGGCTACCCAGATCAACCACTGCTGGCGCCGCCCCAGCGCGGCCAGCGCTGGCAACAACAGTCGCAGGGCACCGATCCCCGGGCGGCTGGCAAGAATTTCGATCAGCCCCGGATGGGGCCAGCCTCCGCCGGGCAACATGGCATCGAGCGCGTCGAAACCGGTCGACAGGCCGCCTTCAGCCGACACCTCGCCCGCGCGCCAGAGTCTGGCGCGGCGCATGAGTTCTTCGAGGGTCATCGCACACGCGACCGCACAACCCCAACTACCAGCCCTTCAATGACCAGACTGCGGCTGCCAAGGTCAACTTCGATGGGGGCGAATTCGTCGTTCTCCGGCAAGAGCGAGACCCGCTGCCCGCGCCGCCGAAAACGTTTAACGGTGACTTCGTCTTCCAGTCTGGCGACCACGATCTGGCCGTTTTCAGCGGTGGCCGTGGTGTGCACAACCAGCAGGTCGTCCGGCAGGATGCCGGCATCCCGCATGCTCATGCCCTGTACGCGCAGCAGATAGTCCGCCCGCGGCCGGAAGGCGGCGGGGTCGAGTTGCAGGTGCTCCTCGATGTGCTCGCTGGCCAGAATGGGCTGCCCGGCGGCCACCCGGCCCACGATCGGCAGGCCCAGCATCTGGCCCCGGTTGAGATCTGGCAGCCGGATCCCGCGTGAAGCGCCCGGCCGCAGTTCGATGGCGCCCTTGCGGGCCAGGGCGCGCAGATGTTCTTCGGCAGCGTTGGCCGAGCGAAATCCCAGCGCTTCGGCAATTTCGCTACGGGTAGGCGGCAGGCCGTTTTCCTCGACGGCCTTGCGGATGAAATTCAGGACTTGCAGCTGGCGGGCAGTCAGTTCTTCGGGCATTGGGGGCCTCGATACTGTTTTTTTATACAGCTGTGATTATAGCCAGCAAGCGGCGTGCGGCAAGCCCGGTATTTGTCCGGTCGCGAGTCAAGTCGGTTGTCCTGCGGACTGTCTATACTCCGGCCGTCCGGCCTGCGCCTGCGCGCGCAGACCCTGCCCTGCTTTCTCAATTCCGGAGTGCTGCCCTATGGCCAGTGATGTCAAAGGCCTGACCCGCCTCCTCAAGGCCTGCGGCTATTCGTGGGCCGGCCTGCGCGCGGCATGGCGCTATGAGGCGGCCTTTCGTCAGGAACTGCTGCTGGTTCTGGCCCTGATCCCCGCGGCCCTCTGGCTGGGGCGCAACCCGCTCGACTACCTGCTGCTGCTGGGCTCGGGGATGTTGGTCCTGATAGTCGAGTTACTGAATTCGGCGGTGGAAGCAGTCACCGACCGGGTCGGGCTGGAAGCCCACGAACTCTCGGCGCGAGCGAAGGATCTGGGCTCTGCGGCCGTGATGCTCAGCCTCGCGCTGATGGCCGCCGTGTGGGCGACATTGGCGTGGCTGCGCTTCGGCGCCGGCTGACGCGCGGCTAACGCAGCGCGCGGGCCAGTTCGCGTGTCGTCGTGCGCAAGCGGTCGATCAGCACGCGCTGAAACGTGCGGTTCAAGCGCAGCTGACAGGGCAAAGAAGCCCATTCCTTGAAGTCGCGGTCGATGCCAAGCAGCGTGCAGTCGGTATCGGCGGTGACCTTGGCGCTGCGCACGCCGTCAGAGAGATAGTCCATCTCCCCAACGCAATCGCCCTGCCGAAAGTCGGCAATCCGGACCCCGTTGACCACCGCGGCCACCATGCCATCGACCAGCACATAGAACGAGCGGCCTTTGGCGCCCTCGTTGAAAATGACTTCGCCCGCCGCGCACCGCTGCCAGCCGGCCACCTTCACCACTTCCTTCAGCTCGCCGCGCGTAAAGTCCTGAAAGAAGCTAAGGCCGGCCAGCGTGTCCAGTTTCTGCTCGTCATTCAGGGTGACTTCCAGCGAACGGCTGCCGGAAGTCAGCAGGTCGATATGGCGCACCACTTCTTCGCCGCTCTGGTAGCGGCGCTTGAGGTCTTTTTCGAGGAGCTTTTTGACGATCTGCCACAGCCCGTCCGGCACGTCCGCGATCACTGCCGGCTCTTCAAAACAGACTTTCTGGATCAGTCCGGTCAGCCCTTTGGCGGCGAACGGCGGTGCGCCAGAAAGTAATTCGTAGAACACCGCGCCCAGCGAAAAGAGATCGGACTGCAGGGTAATTTCCATGTCGCGTGCCTGTTCGGGCGACATGTAAAGCGGGGAGCCGAACCAACCCACGATCTGGGTCTGGTCGGCGCCGTCGCGGCGCGCGATGCCAAAATCGCCCAGCTTCGCCACGCCACTCTGGGTCAGCATGATGTTGGCGGGCTTGATATCCCGGTGCAGCACCCCCAACCGATGTGCATAACCCAGCGCATCGGCCGTCTGGCGAATGATCCGCAGCACCTGTTCTACCGGCAGCATGCGCTCGCTTGCGCAGTGATTACGCAGCGTATCGCCGCCTTCGATGTACTCCATGACCATGTAGGGCCGGCCGTTTTCTTCGCCTGCCTCATACACTTTGAGCACGTTGGGATGGTCGAGTCGGCCGGCCGAACGCGCCTCGTTGACGAACAGACGGCGCGCCATTTCTTCGCCTTCGGCATCGACCTGACTGGCCAGCTTGATCGCAACCGGCCGGTCTACGTAGGCGTCATAGCCGCGATAAACCACCCCCATCGCGCCGCGCCCCAATACGCTGATGACGTCGTACTTGCCAATTTTTGCGGGGATATCACTCATAGCTCAGCGTATTTTCAGGCGCATCATGCGCGACTGGTCGATGACGAAATCGAGGCCAAGGTCCTTGATCCAATCATCAACGTCTTCGTTGCCGGGCAAGCGGGCCAGGGTCAGCTTGCCCATGAAGTGCGCGAGTTCGTTGACCGACTTGGCCATGGCGTAGTCCTTGGGATTGTGCCGGGCTTCCTCCAGAACTGCACGCTGCAGACAGACGTAGTCCACCGCCAGTTCACGCACATGCGCGTAGTCGCCCCGCCCGCCGCCGAATTCATCCAGCATGAAACGGCAACCGAACGCGCGCAGGGTATTAATGAACTCCGCGGTTTGCTCCAGATTGCCCACCGCATCGCGGTCGGTGATGGAAAAACACAGCCGCGCGGGCGGGATCCCGGTCGCCATGAGCAGTTCCAGCACCGCGCTGGCGAGGTTCTCCCGCAGCAGCGATACCCGTGAAATCGAAATGACCAGTTGCCCGAAGCGCTCGCCGTCCGGCCCGTGCTCGGTCAGCCAGCGTAAGGTTTGTCGGAGATTCCACAGGTCAATGTCCCAGCCGTACTCGGTGGTCCCGGCCGCTTCACCAAACAGCACCGGCGGCACCAGTTTGCCTTTACGGTCTTCGGCACTGGCCTGCAGCAGTGCCAGCGACGGCCGGTCGGCGCGCACGGCCTGGGCTTCCTGCAGCAACAGCACCAGCCGATTGCGCTCGACCGATTTCTTGACGTAGCCGGCGACCTGTTTCAGTTGCTCCTGCTGCCGCTGGTCGGCGCCGGCCACGACGATGGCGTTGTCGCCCTGGCTGCGGGCCTCGTTACAGGCCCTGACGGCGGCCTCCAGCACCTGCTCCGGGCGCAGCATGCTGCTATCCAACGCCGCCAGCCCCGCCACGCAACGCACAGCGATCGTGGTCTCGGCCTTGCCGCTCGGCAGCGCGAAGTAGCCTTCCAGCAGGCTCTGCACCTCGGGCAGTGCCGCATCCATCCCGCCGCTTTCCCAGAACAGGCCCAGTTCACCACCGCTGATTCGGGCAACGGTAACCGGTTTGTCAGCGCAGTGGGCCGTGATGTGTTGCGCCCAGCCCCGCAGGGCTTCGTCGCCCGCATCCAGCCCATAGGCGTCGTTAATCTGCTTCAGGTTATTCATCGCAAGAAAGCAGATTACCGCCTGCGCGGCGAGTTCATCGGTCACAGGCAGCTTGCGGTCCAGATGGGCGAGAAACGCCTTGCGCGTCAGCAGGCCGGTGAGTTCATCGCGCGCCGCACCGGCGACAATTTCATCGTGGAATTGCTCGACCACTTCGGACATCGCGCGCTCGACCGGCGCGACCGGCTCCTCGCGCACGGCCTTCATCACCTCGCGACGCAGGTTCATGGCGACCTGTTCCAGCGTCAGCGTCATGGTCTTGTGGCCACGCCGGTCCACGAAAACGTAAGGGTTGAAGTCGTCCCCAATCCACACCAGCGCCGTCATATAGGCCTGCGCCGCACCGTGATTCATGACGAAGTGTTCGCCCACGTTCAGGGCTCGCGCCTTGCGCAACCAGCGTTCCCACTCTTCGGACGGCGGCTGGCGAGGCGCAGCCACCGGCGACAGACCGGCCTTCTCGCGCCGCTCCTTCATCAGCTTTTGCTGTTCGATGCTGGTCTGAATGACCATCGCCACGCTGTCGTCGTATTGCCGGGCCTGTTGCTCCAGCAATTGGTCGAGCTCCTGGAACACGGGCTGCAGCGCTGACGGATCCTTGACCAGTTGCTCCTCGGCGGCACTGACCAGCGAGGCCATTCGCGCTTCCAGATTCTCGTCGTCCAGATCGTGCGCCGGACGTACGGCGGCGACGCGGTTAATCAGTTGCCGCACCGGATGCGAGGTGTCTTCGAAAAACTGCGCGTCGGTGATCGCGGCCCGATGCGCCGCGCCCTGCAGGCGCCGGATGCTCGATTTCGCCACGTCGGCCAGCCGGGGATCGTGCAGCAGGGAGCCCAGCAGGCTGACGACCACTTCGATGATGTCCTGCTGCTCCGGTGCGATCGTCATCGGGCCAAGGCCATTGGCCTGCAAACTGGCCGCCACCTGTTCGCTGACCGCGCGGGCACTGAGCAAGGGCGGCGCTTCACCCTCGGGCGCTTCCACCGCGAGCGTGCCCAGGGCTTCGACGATCCGCTCCAGCGGATAGCTTGCCTCCGGCGCCTCTGCCGCGGCTTGCCCGCCGCGCTGAAACTGGCGCAGCAGACTCAGCTGGGCGCGCGCCGAGGACAGCGCGGTCTGCATCGGTCGATAGCCCGGGCCGTAGACGGGATGCCCCAGCACCGGTGCGCCCAGCGGGATGCCGGGG
>Ga0255090_1000543_pt1 | contig 11692 bp, 9 predicted proteins | sample Colum_Yuk_RepA_8_2_FD_188444 | JGI IMG/M metagenome (GOLD analysis project Ga0255090, IMG submission 188444) | Freshwater microbial communities from Columbia River, Oregon, United States - Colum_Yuk_RepA_8d | ecosystem: Environmental > Aquatic > Freshwater > River | place: USA: Oregon | collected...
GGCAAGATGATGCAGACAAGGCCGTCACCGTCGATGTCTCGCGCCCGCCTGAGATCGGCCTGGGTGGCCACACACCTCTGCAATCTCTGGAGATTGTTGTCAGGGAACATCAGAGTTCACGGATCCTCTTTTGTGCGGAATCAGCAGGTCGCCGCGAGAGCCTGCTCGAGCTACTCAAGACCATCAGCATTTCCCCTGCTGCCGTAGAATCCTGGCGCGGATTTCTTGCAACCGAAAATCGTTTCTGCATTACCGTTGCACCGCTGGATCAGGGGCTCATGCTGCAGAATCCGCCGTGCCTGCTGATTACTGAAACCCAGATGTTCGGCCAGCGGGTGGCCCAGCGCCGGCGGCGTCGCCGTGCGCAGGACAATACCGAATTCCTGATCCGCAACCTCAACGAGCTGCATATCGGTGCCGCTGTTGTGCACCTTGAGCACGGTGTGGGACGTTACCGTGGCCTGCAGACCTTGACCATCGACAATCAGGAAACCGAATTCCTGACGCTGGAATATGCAAAGGATGCCAAGCTTTACGTGCCTGTGTACTCTCTGCACCTGATCAGCCGCTATGGCGGCAGTGAGCCCGACCTGGCGCCTTTGAATTCCCTGGGCAATGACCAGTGGCAGAAAGCCAGGCAAAAAGCGGCAGAAAAAATTCGCGATGTCGCCGTGGAGCTGCTGGACATTTACGCAAGACGTGAAGCAAGGAAAGGGTTTCAGTACCGTGTTGACGACATTGACTATGACAACTTCGCCAACAGCTTTCCGTTCGAAGTCACTCCGGACCAGCAGGATGCCATAGCTGCCGTGCTGCGTGACATGGCCTCCGTACGGGCCATGGATCGACTGGTATGCGGAGACGTTGGCTTCGGCAAGACGGAAGTCGCCATGCGCGCTGCGTTTGTCGCGGTACAGAACCACAAGCAGGTGGCCATCCTGGTGCCCACCACCTTGCTGGCGCAGCAACATTACGAGAGTTTCAAGGACCGGTTTGCCGACTGGCCCGTCTCAGTAGACCTGACATCCCGTTTCCGGTCAGCAAAACAGCAGGAAGAGACTCTTGAGAAAATCCGCAACGGCAAGGTCGACATCATCGTCGGTACTCACAAGCTGTTGCAGGACGCCATCCAGTACAAGGACCTCGGCTTGCTCATCATCGATGAGGAGCACAGGTTCGGCGTGCAGCAGAAAGAAAAACTCAAGGCGCTGCGTGCCGACGTCGACATTCTAACGCTGACCGCCACACCCATTCCGCGCACCTTGAACATGGCCATGTCGGGCGTCCGTGATCTATCGCTGATCGTCACACCGCCTGCCAAACGCTTGTCCGTCAAGACCTTCATTCGCGAGAGCCAGGATGCCCTGATCAAAGAGGCCGTATTGCGCGAATTGTTGCGGGGTGGCCAGGTGTTCTATCTGCACAACGAAGTGAAGACAATCAACAAGACCGGCGAACATCTGCAGGAGCTGATTCCGGAGGCACGCGTATGCGTGGCTCATGGGCAGCTGCCGGAGCGCGAGCTGGAGCAGATCATGGCCGACTTCTATCACAAGCGTTACAACATACTGGTGTGCTCCACCATCATTGAGACCGGCATCGACATTCCCAGTGCGAACACCATCATCATTGATCGCGCTGACAAACTCGGGCTTGCTCAGCTGCACCAGTTGCGGGGCCGTGTCGGGCGCTCGCACCACCAGGCTTATGCCTACCTGCTGACGCCCAGCAAGAACAACATGACGCCGGATGCCTTGAAACGGATCGAAGCAATCAGCGCCGCCAGCACCCTGGGCGCCGGCTTCACGCTGGCAAGCCACGACCTGGAAATTCGCGGTGCGGGAGAGTTTCTCGGCGAAGAGCAGACCGGACACATTCAGAAAATTGGCTTCACGCTGTACACCGAAATGCTGGACGAGGCAGTGAAGGCTATCCGTGAGGGCCGCAGCCCGAACATCGAGGGCAGCCTGCAGAGTGTCAGCGAGGTCAATCTGCGGGTACCGGCCCTGATCACCGAAGATTATCTGCCGGATGTACACACGCGCCTGATCATGTACAAACGCATCGCCGGCGCCAAAGATGATGAAGCCCTGAGTGAGCTGCAGGTCGAGATGATCGATCGCTTCGGCCTTCTGCCAGATCAAACAAAGCTGTTGTTCCGCATTACGTCACTGCGGCTGCGCGCGCAGGACATGGGCATCATGAAAATCGAGGCCAGCACCGCCACAGGCAAGCTGCACTTCGCACAGCATACGCAGGTGGATCCACGTTCCATCGTAAGCCTTGTGCAGATGCAGCCAAAGGTCTACAAGCTCAGCGGGCCTGCTCAGTTGCAATTCACGCACAATGCCCCTGGTGCCGACAAGCGCATCGAGTTCATTCACCAGATGCTGAACCAGCTCAAGGTGGCGCGCTGATGGCAATTGGACTATCGGCCGGAATCCCTTATCCTCCGCACAGCCACCGACAATCCTTGCCACTGACGGCAAGTAGCCATGCGGAACACCATGAACAGCAGCTCTGATTACTTTCTTGCCCGCCACACTGCCGTGGTGCGGTGCTTCCTGGCCGCACTGTCTGCGTGTTTGCTCTTGCAGAACGGCATAGTGTTGGCCCAGCCCGCCCCGGCAACGCTGGAGCCTTGGGTGCAGGTGGAAATGACGCTGTTCACCTACGAGAATGCCAATCTCGACGCTGAAGTATGGTCACCAGACAAGTTGAGTATCGGATTCCCCGACCAGCTGCTCCCCCTTCGAAACATAGCGGATGTCCTGCAGGTGGATGACTGGAGTGTGTTGACTGGCATTCCGGCATCTGGAATGCCAGCCGATCTGCCTGCCCCCCTCCCCGCAGGACCGCGCCCCTATGCGCCGGGCGACAGCTTCACGATGCCAGATCTCGAGAGAGACGCCTTTCAGGCGCTGCCGCCATCTGCACATGACTTTGCAACCACCAATCGCACCTTGTCGCAGTCTCCTGCGCACAGGATTGTGTATCACAATGCCTGGCGTCAGCCTCTGCAACGGCGCAGCGCGACACCGGCTGTCGCACTACAGGGAGGCAGGGAGTTCGGTGAGCGCTCAGAAGTGGAAGGCAGTGTTGTTGTCCATGCAGGCAGTACACGGGATCGTCTCACCATGGAGGCAACCCTGTGGCTGACGCAGTTCGGAGCAGATGGGGGCGTCAAATCAGAATGGACATTGCCCGTACTCCCGTCTGCCTTGCAATCAAGCAGTGGGGCGGACGTGCTGCAGCAGCCCGAATATGCCGTGACTCGCATCATGCAGTTCAATCAGAGCCGCGAGATGCGCCCGGATCAATTTCACTACCTTGATCATCCAGCACTCGGCATGCTTGTACAGGTCACAACTTACCAACGTCCTGCCCCTGTTGTCCTGGAATTGCCTGTCACTCTGGAAGACGCCGCTGCGTCTCAGTCAGCTGCTCCGTAAGATTCAATCGCACGGCACAGCACGGCGATCACTGACGCCATGCCGGTGCCCAGAACTGCGCCAATCGCTTCCATCGAAATTGGCTCCTCAGTCAGCCCCGCAGCCCAGTTCACAGACAATGCAAGACAGGCATAAGCAAGGCCCAGCTCACGTGCCAATGCTGCCTCGGGCATGCCTGTCATGCCGATCATGTCGCAGCCATCACGCTGCAGACGACGCACTTCAGCCGCACTTTCCAATCGTGGCCCCTGGGTACAGGCATAAACTCCTTCACCCCAGACCGGCACATCTGCAGCGCTGCGCAACAGCAGTTGCCGCAGCGATTCAGCGTAGGGATTTGTGAAATCGATGTGGGTGACGGCATCGAGACCGTCCGCAAAATAGGTGTGCTCGCGACCCCACGAGTAGTCGATGATCTGGCGAGGCACGGCCAGAGCTCCGGGACCAGTGCGCGCATGAATCCCGCCCACCGCGTTGACTCCGATCACTGCGCCGACACCCACGTGCTGCAGCGCCCAGATATTGGCGCGATAATTGATTCTGTGTGGCGGTACCTTGTGGCCCCTGCCATGTCTGGCGATGAATGCAACCTGCGTACTTCCGAGCCTGCCGAGGTAAATGTGCACTGGTTCCGAAGCAAACGGGGTGGTCACTGACACTGTCTGGATGTCTTCAAGAAAGACCGGCTCAGTCAGTCCGGTGCCTCCAATCACTCCAATCATGCTGTTTTCCTCTGGTCTCTGCTATCCTCCGCAGTATACCCGAATCGCAGGAATCACAATGGCAGGCACGGCAGACAACACCCCGGAGCATGGTCGCGTACTGGCTGTCAGCAGCGGCAAAGGCGGCGTTGGCAAGACAAACATCAGCGTCAATCTCGCAATTGCTTTAAGCACTCGAGGCAAACGGGTGTGTGTCTTCGATGCCGATACCAGCCTTGCGAACGTGAACATTCTTCTCAATATTGCGCCCAGGTTCACGCTTGAACAGGTACTGGATGGCAGCCGCAATATCCTGGAAATTCTGGTCACAGGCCCGGGTGGCATCACCATCGTTCCGGCGGCCTCTGGTATCACCGAGTTTGCAAACCTCACAGTGCTTCAGCAGAAGTTGCTGCTGCAGGCCATGCGCACACTTGAAGCGCAATTCGACTACCTCATCATCGATACCGCTGCCGGCATCAGCGAGAACGTCACGACTTTCCTGGACGCAGCAGAGCACTGTCTGTTGATCGTAACCCCCGAGCCCACCTCTCTGACAGACGCTTTTGCTCTGATGAAAGTCATGCGCAAGCGCCAGTGTCAGACGCACATTCACGTGCTCACCAATATGGTGGACAGTTATCCCGGCAGTGTGGACATTTTCAAACGCCTCAATGGCGCGTCCATTCGCTATCTGCAGACACCAATCAGCTATCTTGGCTATGTGCCCCGGGATGAGTACGTGCGACTTTCGGTGCAACGTCAGATTCCCGTCACTGTGGGCTTTCCGTCCTGCCAGGCCAGCTATCGATTCCATGCCCTGGCAGACAGCATTGAAGGGATCTACCGGCAACAGCCATCCCGACGCTCGTTCAGCCTGTTCTGGCGCAAGTTGCTGCAGAAGCGATTGCAGGGCGGATCGCCGCCCTTGCAGGTACCCGTCTCTGCGCAGGAAGCGCTGCCCGCTGGACCGGCGGCAAGTTCCAGGCCCGCTCCTGCGTCGCGTTTCGCGAAAGCTGCAATCGTGAAGATGCAGCAGAACCTGGTGCAGCTGGTGCGCTCCCGCACCCTGTCACCAGCCAGCATGCGCAGCCTGGTGAGCTCCCTGATAGCCCAGGTTGACCGCCATTATCCGGAGATTGACGTCGGCACACTTCGGCAAGGCCGCCCAGGCGACAAAGGAGGCAAGGATGACCCTGTCTGATCTGATTGCCGCATATACCAGCCGACTGGAGAGTTACGAGTTTTTGCTCAAGAAAATCGAGCAGGAAGAACGCCTTGCGCAGAATCCCGCCTTTCTGCAATTCTGTGAATGCGAAGGGAAACGTCTGCTGGACCTGGTTCAGCTCAGCACGCAGATACTGCGGGATCTTCGGAGCCTGCAAAGAAGCACGATGCAGCCTGATAAGCCCATCGCGTTGCTGAAAAATCCGGAGGAGCAAGAAGCTCCTCCGGTGTAGCAACGCCCTAGGCGAGCCAGTCAAGACTTGGCGAGGGACTGATACAGCAATGTCGCCAGTATGCCCTCCAAGACAGCCGCGTCCAGCCTGTCTGCGGGATTTGCGCGAAAACTGGAATATGATTCACACAACACGTAGCACAAAGGTAGAATTCACGCCCGTTTTACAACCGTTTGAACCCCCATTGCCACCAGGCCCAGACAGGATTCCTTTGTGAGTGTGACCGATCAACTCTGCCGTTTCCTCTGGAATACCCAGAGCCTCCCCTCAGCACTTGCCCGAGTAGTCTACAAGCGACTGGCAAAGCACGGGGTGGCACCCGATCACCCGTTCACGCAGGACTTCTTTGGTATTGAGTATCAGGGCAACCTGAACAACAACATCGACTTCAACATTCATTTCTACGGCGCCTTCGAAAAGCCGCTGCTGTTCTTTCTGCGCGATGCACTTGCGAGTCTTCAGAAGGAAAACACTGTTTTCGTCGATATTGGTGCCAATATCGGCCAGCACTCCCTGTTCATGTCCAGGCTGGTTTCACACGTGCATGCCTTCGAGCCTTTCGCTAAAGTACGCCAGCGGCTGCTGAGTCAGATAAGCCACAATCAGCTGACGAACATCACCGTGCATCCTCTGGGCCTGAGCAACGAAAATGCTCGGCTGCCTTTCTTCGCTCCGACAGGATCGAACGAGGGCATTGGCTCTTTCGACGCCAGTACAACCAGCAAGGGCAATGTCAGCATCGGCGAACTTGAACTGGTGCGTGGCGATGACTTCTTTCCGCTGGCAGACATTGCCCGCATTGATATCTTGAAAATGGACGTGGAGGGCTTCGAGAAGTTTGCGCTGCAGGGGCTGCGGGAAACCTTGCTCAAGACGCGCCCGCTGCTGGTGTGTGAAGTCACCTATGGCAAGGAACTCTCTTTCACCAGCATGGAAGAACTGCTGAGTCATCTACCCCCGGACTACCTCCTGTTTACCTTCGACAAGCGCAAACAGGATGGATCCAAGGATCGTCGACGGGATGCGCGAAGTCGCCACAGTGGCGACTATCGCATCATCCCCTTCAATGCCCTGCTGCCGGCAGGTCAGGACGACGTCATCGCCTGTCCTGCGGAAGCTGTGGACCAATTGCCAGTGCAGGGCCGCTGAATCAGCCCAGCAGGACGTGTTCTCCTGCACGGACTTCGAGACGCGCGCCGTCGACCACCGTGTATTCCGCTTCAGTGATACTGGAGACAAAGTGCCATGCCGCACTCACACTTCCAGGTACCACCTCCAGCTCTACCCAGCCACGACCGTTGGGTTTCATGTAGACCAGTTCCGGACTCGTCTCCATGGTAGCGGCCACCACCTTTTCTTCAGGGAGTGGCAGAAAATTCTCAAAGCCCGGCGAGGTCACACTGGGGGTCCCGATTTCGACTGCCACGGGCTCAGAACGCTCGTTCTTCAGGTTGAAGGCCCATGAGCTGTGGGTGTCGCCTGCCAGCACGACCACGTTGTTGGCATGTCTGGCGAAAGCATCGAGTGCACGCGTGCGATTGGCGGGATAGCCATCCCAGGCATCCAGATTCAGTGGAAATCCCTGACTGCCTCGGTTGCGCAAGGTGCCATAACGTCCGTTAAGCACGGTGTCGCGTTGCGTGATGTCGAATTCTTCGTCAGCAAACTGCGGAGGGTTAAGTTTGCCCATCAACAATTGCTGGCCAATGATCTGCCAGGGAATACCTGCAGAAGCCGAACGCTGCAACTGCTGCTCGAGCCACTGCTCCTGTTCTCCGCCCATGATAGTGCGGGCACTGGAGGCCAGTGAACTGCGCAATGTGTCGATGTTCATATTGTGGGAAAGCTGCTCGTCGCGGCCCACAAGGCGGGTGTCGAGCATGATCAGCGAGGCAAGATCGCCAAAGTCGAACGACCGATAGATGATGCCCTGTTCGATACTGCCTTGTTCACGGATCGGCAGCCACTCGTAGAACGCCTGAATAGCAGCAACGCGCCTTGCGCCGAATTCGCCCTCGCCGGGATTGTGATTTTCGGCACCTTCTTTCCACGTATTGTTGGTGATCTCGTGGTCGTCCCACACACAGATGAAGGGGTGTGACTGATGCACAGCCTGAAGATCCGCATCCGAACGGTAAAGACCATAGCGCATGCGGTAGTCCTCCAGGCTCACTATCTCGTGCTCGGGGCTCACAGTGCGTCCTTTCTCCAGCATCACCGGATTGGAATAGCCCCCTGCGGCGTATTCATAGATATAGTCGCCGAGGTGCAAGACGGCGTCGAAGTCTCGGGACGCCACTTCGCGATACACGTTGAAGTAGCCCTGCGGATAGTTGGAGCAGGAAACCACCGCAAAGCGCAGCTTCTGCGCACCAGAGGCGGCCAGCGTGCGGGTTCGTCCCACTGGGCTTTCCACACCCTGGGATGTAAAGCGATAGAAGTACTGCTGACCAGGCTGCAGCCCTTCGGCATCCACCTTCACCGTGTAGTCCCGCGCGGATGAAGTACTGGTCACGCCTTCTGCCGCTGGCTGAGCAAAACCTTCATCCAGAGCGACTTCCCACTTTACTTCCAGCGTCGTGGACAGGCCATCCCCGGGCAGAACCCGCGTCCACAGGATGACGCGATCCGCGAGGGGGTCACCACTGGCGACACCGTGGGTAAAATGTGCGCTGGCCGCTGCCAGTACCGGGTAGCCACGCAACGCGAGAGCGCCGAGGGTAAGGCTGGCTCCGGCCAGAAAACGTCGTCGATTCAGAGCGGGGGCATGCAGAGGCATGGCGAACTCCTTGCTGATGGAAGAGGAATTGGAAGCCCGGTCACCATAATCCTGTTTGATGACAAAGCCATGACCCCTATGCTCTGGATTGCTCACTACCCAGCTGCATGGCGGATGCAGTATTCTCCCGGCGAGCCAGAAAACATGTATCCAGAGGTGCCCGGATGTATTACGCAAAGATTACCGGCTGGGGGAAGTGTCTACCCCCGGCAGTGCTCAGCAATGCCGACCTGGCCACTTTCATGGATACTTCCGACGAATGGATTACTTCGCGTACGGGCATCCGCGAGCGTCGCATCTGCCACTGCAATTTCTCCGACATGGCAATCGTCGCTGCCAGGCGTGCACTGGCAGCAGCCAACGTGGCACCCGAGGAACTGGATTTGATCCTGCTGGGCAGCCTCACCATGGACTCACTCTGCCCAAACACGGCATCCCTCGTGCAGAACGCCATTGGGGCACGCAATGCCGCGTCCATCGACATCAACTCAGCATGTACCGGGTTTCTTTACGGGCTGCACATCGGAACGAATCTCATCAAGACGGGAGCACACCGCAAGGTGCTGGTCATTGGCGGAGAATTCATAAGCCACTATATGAACTGGGCACGCCGGGATGTGGCTGTGCTTTTTGGCGATGCCTGCGGCGCAGTAGTTCTGGAAGCCAGCGCTGAGCGCACAGGACTGCTGGCAGCCCGTATCGGCTGCGACATGGACACATCCTCCGCCATTCAGATTACCAACTTCGGCAGTGCTTACAGCAGGCTTTCCGATGACTTTCTCTACCTGGGCTGGAACTTCGAGGGACAGGAGGTCTTCAAGCGTGCCATCAAGGGTATGGCCTTCGCTTGTGAGGATGTGCTCAGGCAGACTGGGTTGCAGATGGATGACATTCATATCATGGTGCCGCATCAGGCCAATCGACGCATTCTGGATGCACTGGCCAAGCGTCTGGATATCCCGGAAGAAAAGATCATGGTGAATGTGCACAAGTACGGCAATACGTCAGCCGGCACCATCCCCGTTGCTCTTACCGAGGCACTGGAAGAAAACCGAATCAGGCCCGGAGATTACGTGCTGATGGCCAGCTTCGGTGCCGGGCTCACATGGGGCGCTGGTCTGGTGCAATGGGGTGACCGCATCGTGCCATTGCAGGTCAGCGATGCAGACCTGCCTCCTTGTCAGCAGAGCGCGCTGGAGATCCTTGCACCCCACATTCAACGCTACAAGGCACATGCACTCTGAGGATTCCTGCCCGAGTACGGATTCGCACGCGGGTGCAATCTGTTAAACTCGCTCCTACGTAGACACACCGTCTATTATTCAAGGAGTCAGTATGAACAAATTGCTTTATCCCGCCATCTTTCTGGCGTCCGGCATCATCGTTACCGCAATCGCAAGCTCCAGTCTTGAAATTCGCGATCGTCCCGATACGAATCTCTGCATTGGTGAGTGCTACCAGGACTACCTGGCCAGCAATGGCACAATCGTAGAACAGGCCCGCGCGCAAGCAGAAGCTGCGGCGGCAATGAATCCGGTAGAACTGGGTAAAGCAGCCTATGCAGCTTGTCAGTCCTGCCATGGCACTGCGGGTGAAGGTGGTGTCGGCCCACTGCTGCAGGGACGCGATGTGGCATTTGTCACTACTGCACTGACCGCTTACAAGAACCGCGAGACACGCGGCGAACAGAGCGCGTTGATGTGGGGCGTCGCAACACCGCTGGCTGACAGTGACATCAGCAACCTCGCAGCGTTTATATCATCTCTGTAAGATCCATTGATCCGGGATTGCCGGCACAGACGCCGACAATCTCGGAAGCCCCCCGACCTACTCCTTGCATTTTCTCACCAACCCCACTCCTCTTGCGCGCAATTTTGGCGCACTGCTGCAGTCTTGTGGTGCACAATTCAGCCCTTAAATGAGGCACGTCGCACCACCAAAAAGCATATTTCTGAACCCTTCATTCTTTTAAAAAAATAAACGAAGAACCTTCTGTTTTTCGTTTTAAAGCACATTTTTCCTTCAATAGACTCGGGCCAGATCCACAATATTTATTGCACTTTTCGCGACCTCCCATCAGCTCAGGAGTCTCACCTTGAACGATATACAGCTATCCCGACGTGCATTCCTGCGACAGACCGGTATCGCCGCGCGCAACTCCCTGATCGTGCTCTCTCTGCCAGCCATCATGAGCAGCAGCGCTGCTGCGAGCGAAGCCATGCTGGAGAACAGCGCTTTCAAGATTCTCGGCAGCGAAGAGGCCCGGGAGTTTGCCGCGATCGCAGCACGTATCATTCCGACGGATGAGACACCCGGTGCAACCGAGGCCGGCGTGATCTATTTCATTGACAATGTTCTGGGCACTTCTCGCACAGAGGTCCTCGCACCGATGCGGGAAGGACTGGCAGCACTACAGGCCGACGTACAGAACGCTCATGGCAGTGCCAGCTTCAGTGCACTGACGCCTGAACAGCAGGACGCCCTGCTCGTCAGCATCGAAGACACGGAGTTCTTCGGCACCATGCGTTACATGACCATTGCGGGCATGTTTTCACTGCCGGAGTATGGCGGCAACCGTGACTATGCCGGCTGGAATCTCATCGGTTTCGAACACAGACATGTCTGGGAGCCGCCTTTCGGCTTCTATGACGCAGACTACATGGCGAAGGGAGAATAATCATGGCACAGGCAAGTTTCCCTACGCGCGAAGAAGTGGATTTCGTGATTGTGGGTTCCGGCGCGGCCGGCGGCATCATGGCGAGAGAATTGTCGACAGCAGGTTTCTCGGTGGTTGTGCTGGAGCAGGGACCCTATCTGCAACCCGGTGATTTCCGACACGACGAGTGGTCCTACACGCAGAATGAAGAGCTTGTGTGGGGCAGCCGAAAGGGACACCCGCAGACGTTCAGACGCTATGAGCACGAAAAGGCAGAGCTTGTTGATGGCGCACCGCTGGGCTACGCCCACAACGTAGGCGGCAGCAGCGTCCACTTCTCGGGCAATTTCTGGCGGCTGCACCCGATCGATTTCAATGAGGCCAGCGTCCGTGGCACTATCGCTGGTACCAATTTCGCAGATTGGCCAATCACCTATGACGAACTGGAGCCCTACTACACAAAGGTAGACTGGGAAATAGGAGTGTCTGGTCTTGCCGGTCCATGGGACCCGCCCCGTTCCCGTGACTATCCCTGCCCTCCCATGCCTGTGAAATCGGCAGGCGTTCTCCTGGAGCGAGCAGGCAAGGCCATGGGCTATACCCCTTTCCCAGCGCCAGTTGCCATTCTTTCCAAACCCTTTAAT
>Ga0255090_1000555_pt1 | contig 11520 bp, 7 predicted proteins | sample Colum_Yuk_RepA_8_2_FD_188444 | JGI IMG/M metagenome (GOLD analysis project Ga0255090, IMG submission 188444) | Freshwater microbial communities from Columbia River, Oregon, United States - Colum_Yuk_RepA_8d | ecosystem: Environmental > Aquatic > Freshwater > River | place: USA: Oregon | collected...
GTTAACTCAACTTTATTTAAAAAGAATATTGTTGAATTTCATACAAATAATAACTTAAATAAAATTCCAAACTACTATAATAATCAAGTACATAGACTTAATCAAGTTTATTCTGTGGAGGTATTTATGATACCGGATCCTGTTGGAGATTCGTATGCTTTAATAGATAGAGTTAATATGTTGGACTCTACTTTAAATGAAATGTCTTCAGGATACACAGAAGATGAACTACAAAAAGTAATGATTTTCTTTAGAGAAAATGCACTTGGATTAGGTTCTCGCGTCGCACAAACTACAAGTTCTGTTTTCGGTGTTAGTGGAGGCAGTAGAATTAATTATAGATACCATCCTGCGTTTGGAATATTTACTCAAAATGCAGCAGATGCTTACACGATTATAGATATAAGCCAATGATTAGAGGATCCGTAGAAATCATAAATAACTTAGGGGAGCCAAACGAAGAAATATTATTTATAGAAAATAATATGATCGTGGATGGTGCGGCTGAAACTATAGCTACAATGATGACAATCCCTCCTGATGCGAGTGCATACGGATTTGGATCATCTATCTATGATACATCTAATTTTACCATTCAAGCAATTTCGTTCGGTAAAGCTCCTATTCAGTATTATTTGAACGCACACAAACTAGATGGTATTTCTAAATATGGTAGGGAAGCATCTGGACAAATTTGGGTTTCTGGTATGGGTGCTTCTGGCACTTCTTCTTATGTCCCTTTACCATTCTTACCTACATCTCCCAGTCCATATGATAATTATCTTGTTGATTTAACAGACAGTGAGTTTTTATCATACATATCAACAAACATTACAAATGTAGAAGTCTCTGCTTTAGGTTACACAAATATAGATGGACTTCTTGCAACTTGGGGTGGATTTGATATTTATACACCCTTATATGAAACTCCACAGAATCTATATTCAGTATCCACTATTTCTGATAGTCGAAATCACTTTATTACTTTAGGAACTAATGGGCAAGTATCTTGTTGGGGTGGAAATAACGCATACGGCGAATTAAATGTTCCTTCTGATTTAGGTAGTTGTATAAGCGTTGCAGCAGGATTATTTACTTCTTACGCTGTTAATAATAGTAATACCCTGCGATCTTGGGGGAGAAATGCATATTTTCCTCCTGAACAAAGGACCAATGTATCTTCCGTAGTTGCGGCATATGATCATAATATTATACTAAAAACAAATGGAACTGTATCATCCTTTTTTAGTCTTCTCATGCCTACTAGACCTATACCACAGGCTATTCAGGGAAATGTAAAAAAAATTAAATCACATTGGGGAGCACATCACACATTAGCAATATTAAACGATAATTCTGTTTCTGGTTGGATGAGTACATGGAGAACAGATCCAACTTTAAATAAAGGACAAATAACCTTTCCAGCATTACCAAACACTGTAGTTGATGTTGCTGCTGGGGAATATCATTCTTTAATATGTTTTTCTGATGGTACTGTATCCGCATTTGGTGACAATGATAAAGGGCAATGTAATATTCCTAGCTCAATACAAGGATATACTATACAGGGAAATGTTGTAGGTGTCGCTGCTGGTTTGAGTCAAAGTTTTGTAATATTATCTAATGGTAAGGCTTTTGGTTGGGGACTTGATTCAGGTGATTTTGATTTAACATTAGATGTTCCCAATGAGGATAATAAAAAAATAAAAAATTTATCTGTCGGATTAGATGGTAAATATGCACATGCAGTTTACACATCTACATTAGAATACACGACTATAGGCACATCATCAGTTACTATATCTTCCGTAGATGGTGGATTCTACAATAGTGAAAATTATAAACAAAATGTTAATTTACTGCCATTCCCTAATAATGTTATAAACAAAATGGTAATAAATGACGAAGTTGTAGATATAATCCCATCTGCTATTGGAACTTTATTAGATGGGGCCTATGCGCCTTCCGGTGGGGTTACTGTTGTTGTTGCGAGCGGTGTAGCACCATATACGGTTGTAGCTTCTGCGAGTGTAAGTGGTACTTTAAATACACAAGGTAACATAGATTTTAGGGGGTATATTAAAAATATTGCTCCTGCAACTAATCCAGCAAACGGGCTGGTTGTAAGTTCTCTAAATGTATCGTCTAATGGGGAAATAACATACTCCCTTACCTTGGGAACAGCAGATTGTACTGTAGCAAACTTATATGGTGGAATAACCTCGATGGGTCTTTGGACATACGATTTACAAAAAAATCTAGCTAAGGGAGATAAGCCCCCTTATGTTTTTAAAAGGTTGCCTGAAGAATCAGGTACATACAAGGCTCCATTAGATTATAAATTATTTGCTAAAAAAACATTTAACGATAATATAGTTAAAATAAAAGATTATACTACCTTTGCAGCCATAGACAGGCGATCTAGTTTACAACTTAGATGGAGATTGTATTTCTTATAATTTTAAATAATGTAAGTATATATTAATAGTATGAAAAACCAAGACATCATATCCCCAAGAGGACATTTAGAAATAGTTAAAATCTGGAACACAGGTCAAGAAGAAATCGTGTTTTCAGAAAAGAATACTATCGTATCTGGTATGGGTGTGGGGTTAGCTTTAATGTTTGCTGGTTCTGGTTCTGATACAATCAAAGACTATCAAATTGGTAGATTTCAAGTAGGCACTAGTTCCCATACTACATATGGAGCATCAACATACGAGTTAGCTTCCGCTCTTACATTAGGTAATTACGGTGCGGCTCCTGACATACGAGTATCTTCATTATCTCAAATGGTTAATGGAAATGTAGTAACTGAAAAGGCTTTTGGTGTCATACCTTTTAATTTAACCAGAAAAGTAGATAAAACATCGGTCCAATTTGGAATATTTTTAGGACCTAACACAGCTAATGTGGCTTCTCAATTAAAAGAAATCGGATTGTTCATGAATAATCCTTTTAAATATTCACCGGAAACACCAATTCTCGTAGCATACAAACCATTTAGCCCAATAGCTAAAACTGATCAATTTAGCTTATTATTTAAGTGGACTATCATTTTCTAAGGAATAGCACATGGCATTTATCCCAACAGACTTATACTTATCTAGCGGAACAGCAGGAATATTTAACTACTGGACTCCCTCAGTAACTAAATTTGATAGTTCAACTTTCTACAACTGGGAACAAGATAATGAACCCTTGTACGACTTAGATGAGCGTACATCTTTATTATGGGATAGAGCCGGAAATCCTATACAGGATGGATTCTCTGGAATTGCAGGTAAGGTATTTGTTGTTTCCGCTAATGCAACCTTTGCGGTAAACTCTAATTCTAACGGGATGGTATTCCGTAATTTAAGTTCAGTATTAAATGTACTTCCTAGCAGAATTACATACCCAATAATAATTGAGGTTGCATCATACGGTGATTTGGGTGATCTAGTTTTAAAAAATATAAAGATTGACGAATCTGTTCCCGGCGCAGGACTAGAGATAGTAAACAGAGCATTCGGAAGAAGCACTCATGCTAGTGGAGCTTTATTTAATGGAACTACAGTATCTGCGGTTAGCTCAACAGATCTGTATAACTCAATTATAAATTCGAGTTCAATTTACCTATCAACAGTAGTTACTAGTTCTGTTACTGATCCTCGGTGGGCAACAAATCGTGGGTGGATATCCCCAATACCATTAGGATATACTAACTATGGATTTGGTTCTGGATACATTAATTTTAATGCTGGGCTAATCGTAGATACTTTAGACAAGATTAAATTTGCTCCATACACCGCTACACAAGATGCAACTGTGCCATCTGATTATTTTAGAGTTTCTGGGGCTGATGGAAATACTTATTACTCTAGTAATGGTATAGCTGCGAATAATGTAAATTGTTTTGCCGCAATATATGGCAATTATTTAAATAAAGTAAAAATAGAAAACTGTGCAGGCCCAATCTACATTAGAAACTTCTGTGTAGATGGTGGTGGATCCACATCAGGAGTATCTCTTGCACATACGACTCAAACAGGATTTGACATTACTAACTCAAAGGTAACTCTAGAAAATTCATTTGCATTACGCTGCAAAGAAAACGGGTTTAAATTTGTAAATTCAGATATTACCGTGAGAAGAGGTTTGTTTGCAGTAAGAAACTATGCACTAAGCACTACGAGCGCACGCGACACGAGCGTTACTGGAATTGGTTTAAATAGTATTAATTCTGTAATAACTATTGAAGATCAAACTACACCAATTACAGTATCAGGCTTGGATATTCCTATTCATACCATGTTTAATAACATAGGTATAAAATTAGTAAACTCACATTTACTTGGTAAAGGATCTCTTCCTGCTAGTAGCACTTTAACAGCGTCTGAGGCTCCCATACTAATTCAAACTTTGTGCAACACCGAATGTGGTATGCATTTAGAAAATTCAGTTTATAAGCACAAGGGAATTACTCAAGCATCTCAAAATTATAATGGCATTCGTGCGTACAACTCAATGCTAGAGTTGCCTATGGTTGTAGCAAGTTATAACCAAGGAATTGGTTTTGAAGCTGTTAATTCAATAATTATAAAAAACCCCAACACCGTAAAAGTAGATCAATCCAACAAGTTCAAAGATATTAGTTGGAACATTGAGCAGTTTACTTACGGGTATAATGGGCAGCATTTAGTTTTAAATAATTCACAGTTGCTTTATAAGAAGACAGATTCTACTCCTGACAAGATGGGAACCACTCTTTTCTACGGAGTGCTAGGCGTAAATGATGTCAACGGAACAATAACTCATAAATCCGGCATAATAGTAAAAAACAACTCGTATGCTGATTTCGTTCAGACAAAAATACAAACTTTAAATATAAACACAGATACCTACTACAATAGCGCAGCGGTATTTGGTACATGTATTAATGTTGCAAAGAATTCAAAAGCTAGATTCTTGGGATCAAAATCAGGGCCTACGGTATTACTTGGTGCAAACGAGTATGGAACAAATACTGCTGCTGCGGTTGCAACAGAAAACTCTGAGTTAGAATTCGCTGGTGTTACATTTATAGGACAAGCAGGGGTAGATGCTCTTGTTGAGAAAAACTCTGTAGTTAAATTTAATCCACAAAGAACTGATGAAGGTAATCTTGATGTTTCTGGTTGGAACTTATCTGATGGAACCAATCATACTAAAGTAGAATTGCACTCATTGCGTGCGTGCTTAGTTGCGGATGATAACTCAACTATAGTGATGGAAGACCTAGGGGATATACATTCTTTCTGGCCTGCATCACAAACTAGTAGCATGGATTATAATCAAGATAATTCATTAAATACATCTGCCTACACTGCTAGTGGGTATCTACAGTTTTATCCAAATGGGCAGGATGAAGATATTGTAGACAACCAAGGAACTAGATTTAATCTATCTTCAACAACTATTAATACCCCAAATGATAGATTGTTTACTGCTGGATCTAGAGAATTCTTCTTGGTTAATTACAAGAGCGCAACAGCAAGCTCTGATATATTAGCTTTCTCTACTGGAGGCATGTGTGTTCGTGCAGTAAATAACAGTAATGTTAAGGTAAATAATGTTCACTTCCCTGCCGGATGGGAAAACTGTAGGGGTATTTATTACGATACATCTGCGACATTCTGTGAAAGACTTAGAATTTGGAATATCTGCGATAGTTCTAAACTACATGCTGCATATTGTTCAGTCAGTGGGTTGTATCCATCTTTAGCTGGATACAGAGGTCCAAGTTCTGTGTATGTGTCCGGTGCAAGCATAACTGCTTCGGGCGCACCCGCAGGAACGCCAGATACAGGAATACTAAGTGTTCTTGATTATTACGGAGCTTCTGGAGCAAACCTAGGTACAAATTATGGCCCATTTAGATTGTACATGTCTCCTAATGGAAGAGCTAAGTTCTTAACAACTAATGCATCAGATTCTGGTATTGTGTACCAAGTGCTTTCACAAGGATATAATCCATCAGCAACTTGTAGTACTATATCAACAGAATTGTCTTCAATTTATTCAGACATAACTACGGCAAAGTTCTATTATGTGTCTTCTATGTTAGATGATAGTTATGCAAATAGAATTCGATTAGATGAGTCAGCAGCAGATACTTTTGCTAATGCTAGACACAATGCAATACAAAAATCTGGGCGCGTTCCGTTGGTAACTATTTATAGATCTAGAAATAGTACATCTACAGGATCTCAAGCGTTTGATGCTGGCTATGATAAATTTGGAAATGGTTTTAAATCATCTGAAATATTTGATTTAAGGAGAGATAACTAATGGTTAATTTTAAAGACAGTCAATATAAGTTTACAGATCCAATTCGGTATTTTAAAGAAAATGATCCTTACTATTGGGAAATAGATAACATTCCACTAAAACAATTGCAAGAGAATGTTTTGTGGTTAAAAGACCAAATAGATGTAATCCCAACAACGGAAGATACAACAACGGCTACAGGCATCAACCGCGCTGATTTTAATGAATTGCGTCCAGTAGCAGACGGAACAAATAACATAGTCACTGTTAATTCTGGTAGATATATTGCTAGAATTAATGATGCGTATGATTTAACCCCGTTACAAAAAATAATTAAATTAGTAACACCAATTGGAGAGACAGAAAAATTCAAAACTCAATTTGAAGTAAGTTCTATAAATCCTAACAGTGCTCAATATAATTATGTTGCAACACTAAACTCTGTACTAATAGATATAAATACAAATTCATTAAATTTAAACGGTTTGATTGAACGAGTAACTACTTGGAATAATGAGATAAGTAATTTAACTACGATACAGTATGTAAACGGAAAACCAGCTAATTATAACTGGCCCTTATTAGACCCAGCAGACAATGTTAAATTATTTAATATTCCTGAGGGCATACAAAGAAGTTCTCAAGTATTAGCAAATGAGTTTATAAAACAATTTAGAGGTGTAGCTAGAACCGCAGTAGTTGATGTTCCTGAACAACTAAGTATAGAAATTCCATCATTTGATGAAAATGATTTTTTCGTACAAACAGTGGATGCTAATGGAAATGTTACTGGCCGTCAATTACTTAGCGGAGCCAGTAAAAGAATAGACCTATTGTTCATATACAGTAAACCAGTGGATTCAAGGCAGACTACAATTCAAAAATGGAGCGGTGGTAGTCTTGCAACTGCTGGAACTCCAGTTAAAATAACCAAACCTATTTTAGGCTTAATTAAAGGTGCAGGTATTGGCGGTAGTAATATGTCAGTAGGACAATCTACAACTCCGTTTGTTGATACTAGTATAGATCACACATCTATACTACCAAACATTTCGGATGAGTTAGATCCTAACAATGGATTCCAATCTGCCGCATTAAACACACATGGATCATTCCCAAGTCCTGATGATTTAATGAATTTAGCTCCATTAATACAAGAAAAATTTGAGGCTAATGACCCTAGATTGATCGGCCAAACAATTTTGCCAATAGCTTACATTGTTGTAAGAAGAGATGCAAGCATAGGAAGCACGGGAGCAGGAATAGTTCAATCATCAGATATTATTGATATTCGACCTTTCTTTAGAACAACAGAATTAACATATGGAGAAAGATCAGGAATTTGTGCGGCTACTCCAAGTATCTCGCTTGCTAATCCAGTAGCAACAAAATATAATTTAGAAAAAGAAATTAGTGACCTAAAACAATACGCAGATTCTACATACGAACCACGACAGGCAGTTACGAATAATCCTAAAGTTGCAGCAGCAGGCTATATTTTTGGAGGCACTAATTACGGCCCAGAAAGATTTATGGATAGCCTTAATACTGTACCCCCGGGTTGGGATCTTTCTTATAGAATTAGAGAGGGTAGAACCCAATTTCATCCATCAATGCATTATGTTGATATGGGAGCAATTAAATCTGGCAACATGTCTGATAATAGATCACCAGCAGGTAATGAAAACGAATTTCAAGGTGCTGGAAATCTTAACGGAGCTTTTGGTATTCCTTTAGTTTGGAATAAAACAATTGAAGTTACAGGAATACAAACTACTTTTTCTGATTTTTTTGTAGAAGCATCATTCCATAATTGTTTTCCTCAAACAGGAAATGGTGTACAAGGGGAAGGTGATGATAATGATAGCGTAGACTCAAAATATACTGGAATTTATGTTATAAAAAGAGGACAGACGAGCAATTCTGTAAAATTCACAATTATTGCAACCGCTAGTCTTGGTTATGTGCGTTTCTTTGATGGATATAATTTTTCTATATACGACGGTAGAAAACCTTTTAATTTATTTCAAGTAAAAAATATAGGAACTGGAGGAAATATAGAAGCTAATTCAAATAGATTATCGCCATTTTCATCATGTTTCTATCCTTCAGTAAAATATACGGTAACTTTAACTCCACAACAGCAATCTACCTATAGCAGTGATTCTGGAATTAGTCAAATACAATCATTCATATAATATATGCCAATAATTGTTGATCCGTGTTTAGATTTTACACCGGGAATTCCACCTAGCGGAGTTGACGGTGTTACACGGGTTAGACCTGAGATAATTAGACCAGAAGAACCACCTTTAATTATTAATGGAGGTTGCTTATTAATCTCTGAACCAGATGGAAATCCTATAATATTAGATCAAATATTATTTAATGAATATAATCTAAGACCATCATTATCAGGAGTATCCGATAACTATCAATACAATTTAGGATCTACTGATTTAGGAAATAACTTTTTTAATCAATCTTATTATTTGGTGACGAGTGGAAATGAAACTGTCACATCCGCTACAAATAATTCAGTAGCATTATTTGGTAATGTTACAGATCAAGATATTCAAAGTTTAATATCTAGGGAATTATCTAGTATTCCTTTGATAAACAAAGCACTCATAAAAGTAAACTCTAACATAATTCGTCAGGTAGTAAAAAAAGAAATTGGTGATATTTTATATAACTTATATACACCAGACGGGTTGATTTATCCAAGCGTAACTATAAACAAATCATTACAGACAAGGATATTAAATAACACTTTAGGAGAAATTGACTACGGATACATTATTGCGTTAGCAGTTAGATCTGCGTTAAATAGAGCTACAATTCAGTTTCAAACTGCAACTAGAATTTTAACATCTGTATATGGTAACACATATCAACAAATTTTAAATTCTAGATTAGTTAATTTATTAACAACTAGTTCTAATGCTAATACTAATTCAACATCTGTAGTTGTGCCCATACCTGCGCGGGGAGTGTCAAGAGCAGATATAAATAAAATTGCATTAGATCCACAAGCATATACAGCCGCTGCTGCGTCTTCTTCGGATGTCTATTTACCAGCTAAGTTAGAGTTACTTAGATTATGGTATATTCTTCCAGAAGATTTTTATGCTAGAATACCTGTAGAAACTTCATCCGGTAGATTTTTACATGTAAATATAAATAACTCAGAAAATATAGATCTTCAATTATCCACAGGCCAGTTTAGTGCTGTGCCTGTACAAGATTACACTTATGACCTAGAAGTAGCAACTGCTACAGGGACAGAACTTATTCAATGTGAAAATGAACTAGAAAGATCATATACACTTAATAATGATGTTCAAGCTGCTTGCCTATATGATGTTCAAAGTAAATTCCAAATAAATTTAACTGTATCATCTCAACCATCTGCAAACTTAGAGTACAATTATGATTTAACTACAAGTAATACTTATGCGTACATGCTCTTGTTAGATGTGAATACTATAGAAGAAGTACCAACACTAGAGTCGCCATTGGTTAGAAAGACAAAAGCTAAATACACATTAAGCACTGATCCCGTAGAAGTTTCCGCAGCAATTAAATTTAGAGCATTCCCATGGTATACATTATCTTTACAATACAATGATCCATTGTTTGGGCACATAGCACCTGAGTCTGTTTTTGAGTTAGAAACTACCGATTTTAGTTTGCATCAGTTTGGAGATGATTTAAACGGCCCTATATTTGTTAGACGCTTACCTAGGTCTGTTTTAGTAATCCCCACAAACAAATACGAATATTCTGTTTTTAATGGTAACTCTACATTGATTGATTGGAATGTTCGTAGAGCATCTTTTGTTTATCATCCTGACGAGAAGTATTTTAATAATGATTTAGGTGCTGGTCATTTTTATATGTCGTTTAGAAAAACATCTAGCTATAATTTAACAGACATTGATGGACGAGTAAACGATTCCGCATACTTTGCTTGGGATAAAGCTACTAACTTAAACGAAGCAAATAACTTTACTTACGCTAATGAAAATACAGAGTTTTACTTATCGCCAAGTTCAACTAAGTCGGCGCACGGATTTAGAACTGCAATTAACCTAATATCATCTTTAAATACAATATACGAATTACCTGATGGTTTATTATGGCCTGATGTCTATGTTCGTATGAATTTAACTGAATATTGCAATCAAAAAATAGGAATCCCAACTTACATGTTTAATAAACTACGACAAGGAGAAAAAACTGGAGTTAAGATTTATCATGATAAGGATGGTGATTACGAAGTGGGAAGCAGAATTGGAGCTTTACGAGATGGGCAAACAGATAATTTGCCTATATACTTAGAGTATTAAAATGCCTACAATCTTAACTATTAATCCAGCCGAAATATCTTTAGGCCATTGCCACCCCGGAACTCCTCCTGCGGGACCCGGAGCATTAATAACTCGTGTTAATGGATTTAATGTAATGCGGGTTACAGATCTTTATTTCCCCGCAACTTGTGGGGATACCAATCACCCTAGATTGTGTGTTACAGGATCGACAAATGTTTTTGTAGAAGGTCTTCCTGTCTTTAGAACAGGGGATCCTATATCATGTGGGGATTTTGGTGGCGCAGGGCTTAATTTTGTTTTTGTAAATTAAAAAAATAAAAAATTTGCAAAATAACTGTTTTTAGGTATAAATAACAATAGGGATAGATTCCCACAAAGGATTTAAAATTATGAAGCACTTAAATATATCAGATGACGCAATGAAAATTATTCTCGAAAACTCAGCTTGGGCTGATTTTGGTCTAAAGGTTGGAAAAACACAAGACCAGAAAATAGACGAATCAACCGAAGAAGAAGTAGAGGAGTTAGAAGAGGAAGCTCATGTATGCCCCCTCTGTGCCTCACACCTAGACGAGGCTATTAGCGATGAGGCCCTAATGGAGCACACAGCTAATGTTCTTGAAGCCGTCAACGCTGCTACCCTCAATGAAGCAGAGGAAGAAGAAGACGGTGAGGAACTCTACGAAGAAGACGAGTCAGAAGAGGAAGACGAAGATGAAGAAGATGAAATGCCTATAAAAAAATCAATGAAGAAGAAGTGAGTCTAAACTCACATCTATTAAACTTGCCGTTAGCAAGAAAGGTATAACTATGAATTCACTAAATCGTATATTTGGATTAATTAACGAAGCTAAAAAAGCTAAGAAGAAAAAGAAAGGAATGGTAGGCCCAACAC
>Ga0255090_1000561_pt1 | contig 11475 bp, 8 predicted proteins | sample Colum_Yuk_RepA_8_2_FD_188444 | JGI IMG/M metagenome (GOLD analysis project Ga0255090, IMG submission 188444) | Freshwater microbial communities from Columbia River, Oregon, United States - Colum_Yuk_RepA_8d | ecosystem: Environmental > Aquatic > Freshwater > River | place: USA: Oregon | collected...
CCTTTGCCACTGGTCATATCCCATTCCATGACAGCGTTACCTGTGCCAATCACGGTTCCGTAGCCGTGCAACTTGGCCGGAACTTTGGGGAAGTTCATCGCTGATAGCATCCACATCAAGCTACCCGCCTTGATTTCGGCGAATGCTTCTTTGCAGAATTGCGGCATCAGTTCCATGAACTCATCTAGTTTGCCCTGACGCAGAAGATTGATCATCTTCACGTCCCATTCATACTGGGCTTGGCTGTGAACATGCTCTTTGGTCATGTCTTCAGGCAGCATGGGGTTTGGTTCGGCGGCAAAGTGCAAATGCGACAGCGTGTTGCTCGCCGCTAGCACGACACGTCGGCCGGTCTTCTCGATGGCTCGCAAAGTTGCGCGGCCAAGCTTGACCATTTCTTCTTGGCCGGTGCGATCGTCGTAAAAGTACGGGCTGTTGTTCGCACTCAATGCCACGACCGGAATGTCCCAATCGGGGTTGAGCAGATGCAACGACGTGATCGTGCCGTAATCGACGCGGAAGTTTGGATTACGCATTGGCTTGGAAGTGATGCCTTCCGTACGCGACTCATCAACGATGGCTTCAGCGAGCGTTTGATCGACATTCATGGAGAAGTTGTAGCGAAACAAATGTGGAAAGATCGGATCGACCGACAATCCCGACAGCTTCGGCACCGCAGTGACATGGTGACCGACCACGGTCTGCCAGTGCGGAGAGTGCACGAGAATCACGTCTGGCTTCCATTCGCGGATCTTTTCGCGACAAGCTTCATACGCCCAACGAAGTGGTTCCCAACCGCCTCGTGACTTCGGTTCGTTTTGCGGCGGGTTTTCGCCGTACACAAGATGCGGAGGATGCGGTGCCAAGAAACCGCCGATGATCTGGCCTTTGTTCTGCGACATTCAGAGCTCCTGATCGCTGATTTATGGAGAGGGCGATGTTAGCGAACCAAGGGGGTTCGGTCAGCCTAAAAATCAGCAAAATACTCAAGTTTTTCGCATAATTGGCTATTTTATATGATTATTAAATCAAGCTATCATTTTTAATACAGTTATTAATAGATGATGAATTCAACTGAAAGGCTCCTCGGTTCGATTCGTCAATTTCTAAGCAGTCTTTGGTATGATGTAACCTAGTCATATTCGCGGGGGCATTGAATTATGAAATTGCAAGTCATTTGCCTCACCTTCGTCCTGATTGTTTCGTGTAAAAACTCTTTCAATGCCGCTGGTGGTGGCGACAGCGTCGCACCTGTGACAACAACGACCAGTGTCACCTTCGAAAATCGCAATCCCATGCCTGAACAGACTGCTGTGAGCAACGCCCCCGTAGGCGTCTTACCGGATCAATCCGTGACACCGAACTATCAAGCTTGTGCGTCTCTGCCCAGCGCAGGAAAAGTGCGTTATCCCGCAAAGTGCAATGCAAACGAAGTCATGGCCGTAATCAATGACGGAAATACGCAAGAGATGACCTGCTGTCCGTTGCAGGGATCTAACATTCTATCGAGCAACTCCGCAGAGCAATATCAACCAAGAACCGGGCGCTGCCTTGCGGATGAAGTCGGCGTCGGCATGGTTAGTGCGAAGGATTCGCAAATTTACTGCACCAAAATCAACACCCAATTTTTGAAGCTCGGCCCGCCTCAGACAGCGATTTATGCGTCAAGAAATGGCAACAGCAATCCGTCATTGCAAGCGATCGCACAGGTGTACAACGTGGGTGATTGCTGTGTCTGTCCCGAAAAAACGGTCCTCGTGGGCGGACACGTAGCAAGCGACAATGTTTGCCAAGATCAGTGCGTGGCCATCACCGCTAAATAGCATTCTTAACCACACAATTTTTAGATCGAAACCATACTTGTAATGTGGTTTGTCACTTTTGCGAACTTCCAACGCAATGCAATGAAGTCGCCGAGGAACTCAGACCCTCAGAAGCAAAACCGCGCATGAGAAGATTTCGATTTTAAATCACGTCTGCGGCTCACGCCGCAGGGCTCTGCAATGAACACCAACTTCACGGGATTCTCGCGTTATTCACTGCCGACAAGAAATTGGTCGCGCGGTTACTATCTGGATAGTGGTTCAAGTCTTTGATTGCGATCACTGACTTTTTCCACGCTCCATTAGCCTGCAGTTTGCCAAAGATTACCTTCGGACCAAAACTTGCCGGATCTTTGGGATCGTAAATGTCGAAGGCACCGTCCAAAAGATCTGACATTGCCGAATCTTCATCGCGTTGCTTGAGTTCAGCAGACAAATTGTCAGGCTGTGCTGGCTTTGAATAGTCACGACGCGCCAATTCCAAAAGTCTTTCCATGAATCGATCGACAAAATTCAATGTGCCAAGTTCGTGGGTTTGCTTGGGGGCAGAAATCGTAGAAAATCGCGTTAGTCCTTTTTCCGACAACGTCGCCACCGGCAAGACATTCTCACTAACGACATCGTCTAGCAGCAATCCCCGCCATGCAATACCGAGCCCGTGCAAAGAATCTCCCCGCCCGCGAAGCGCAACTAAGGACCTGCGACTGGACTTTTCTAAAACCGCCACGATCTTGTAACTGACCATCTTCATGGCCCGCGAGGTTAGAAGGGGCGAATTGCGATAACTTCTGCCTGCTTTACGCACGCGGTCGCCCAAACCTTCTACCGCGATGCTGTCGAAGAAACCAACTCCAAATGCTTGGTTATTCCAGTACCCATCTGACAATTCTGCCAAAAAGTCCGCGTTTACGCTGCCAATGACCATTTTTTCAAATTCTAATTGCCATGACGCTTTCCTATCTACAGGAAACTCAGGCCACCGTTCCGTAATCCGCTCCAGCGCAAGTTCGATAATTTCTGGATCGTTATCCTCGCCCCATCCTTGACCACTTGCGACTTGTCCGAGCACATTCCACGCGGCTTCTGCCTGCGTGAAATCACCGGGGCCGCCTCTCCGTTCGCCCAACTGTACCATCACTTCCACTGGCGCCGCCTTTTTGACGGTGGCTGCATCTTTCATTTCTTGGAGGCTCATGCCCTGGCGCTGCACAAGTCCCTTCATCACCGATCGCGTTGGAAAAACTTCATAGAACATGGGGAGCTTTTCCGTCGTGTTGCGATAAACCTCATTAAGTGTGCGCATGCCTTCTAATAATCGTTTTTCGATTGCAGCCAATTCACGGAATCCGCGACTGCCTTGCTCTTGTTTTCTGATCAAAAGATCGATGACTCGCGCAATCGGCGAAGAATTATCGGTAACGTTCAATGGCGAATCATTGCCGTCGCTCATCACCCGCTTGGCATCATCAATTTGTTGATCAACGATTTCGTTGAGTGTTTGAAAGAATCTTCGCTCTCCCATTAGTATCTGCAATCGCGCCAACACTTCTGCCACAGTATCAGCAACACGTGACCCACCACGATCTTCGCCCGTTTCGGCATCAACACCCATGGCGAGAGCGTCCTGTATGTTGTCCGCGAAAATCATCCCATCCATTAGAAACGGACCTAACGCAGTTGTACCCCATGACCCCTTGCGATCTAACGTCGCAAGATAGGGAGCAATCGCCATGCGCAAAAAATTGGCGCTCATCTTGCGCATCGCGGCTCGTTGTCGGTCCATGACGTCTTCTTTTGTCGTTCGGTCGTAGGGTGTGTTGAGGTCAAAACCTATGAGGGCAAAATACTGATTCATCGCTTCACGCAACAAGCGATTTCGTTTGGAAGACTCTAATGCGCCGTCACTTGCCAATGCAAGCTGATGTCCAATCTCAAAGTCGCCGCCCTTGAAGGCTGCCATTGACGCGTTGAACAACGCCTGCGATTCATTGTTGCCGCACATGGCTACCTTTTCCCTCGCCAAATTGAGACAAGCTTTCTGCGCATCACAGTCACGCGTCTTCTCACAATTAGGCAATGCAGCCGAGCAAAGCGTATCGTTGGCCGTATGAAGCAATGCCTGCAACGGAGAGGAATCTGTAGCATTCAGAATCGCTTGCTTTCTAGTTCCATCGAGTTGACCGAATTGATCCGCGATAGCAACCGCCCTCAGCCCGTTGATCGCGCCAAGCGACGTCGATGCGTGCAATATACGATTCACAAGTTTGATGCGCGTGCCATTTTCCATGTTTATAAAAGACTTATTGAATTTGAGCACGCGCACAACTTGAGCTGCAATACCCGCAGATATAGGGGAAGCAAAACTGGTGCCGTTTACAAAACGCTGGTGGGGTGAATTTTCGCATAGGCGAGGCTTACGAACGCGATGAGGATCTTGCACGAGGGTCTGGCTGGTAACGACAAACGTATCGGAACCCGGCGCGGCAATTTCACCCACCGTAGAAAACCAGCTGAGCTCGCGAGATGTGTCAATGGCCGCAACCCTCAAAAGTGCATCGTCAAGGTTGTCGCGACGATCTCGTCTGAAATTGTCGTTGCCAGCAGCCTTTACAATCAAGCAGCCTTTTGCCGCCAACGCTTCGTAAAATTTCTTGTCAGTGATTTCATCGACTTCAATTTGTGATTCATCTAGTCGCCCACCCCAACTCAAGTTGATCACCGCGATTCCGTCAGGATCTGCATTGTCCACACATGCATTGTACTGCGCCATGCGCAATATATCGTTCGAGGTCGAACCTTTATTACCCTTGGGTATGACCCGATACACGCTTAGTTTGACGAACGGAGAATTCCCCTGATTCTTACCCGCTATCATGCTCGCCACGGCGGTACCGTGCCCATTTTCATCGAGCGTTGGATCACCTACATCCTCGGCACGAAATTTCGCGTATTCATCGTAAATTAGTTTGTCGCCAGCATTGACTCCGCGTTTGGGAATGATCGGACCAACTGCTGCAAAGAAGCCATCTGACTTTCGATCGTATCCAGAATCAACCACGGCAACGTTAGCGATAAAACTTTCACCGATGCCGCGCTTTTGTAGATAGTTCTGCATGAGATCAACATCCAATGCGTACTGGTGCCAATCTTTGGCGATGCCGCTGTCGCAGCGGGTCTCAATCGTGCATTCGGACTTTGCTACAGTTGATAATTCGGAGTCAGATACATCCTGACGGACTTTACAACTCGCAGACAAAATCAAGATAACCAAAGATTGAAAAGCTCTGTGAAACTTCATCACAACTCCCATAGCCCCATTCTAATTCAATTTGCAGGTATCTATACTTCGGATACGCCACGTCAATCTGTTCGCAAAATATAGGTTCTTGCATTACTCATAGTTGTTCTAGCTTGGTTTGCGCGTCCACCAAGCGTCAGCGCCATGTCGGTGAGCACGCTCGGGTGGTTGAAATTTTGAAAGTGGCCAAGGTCACCCGAAACCTCCAAATCCTTCATGACGACGATTTCCACGCGTTCATCCAAGAGTTGTAACAACACACCTTGCTGGCCGATCCGCGGCCCCAACTCAAACTCCGCAAAGAAGTGCATGAGCTTGCTCATAACAAGCGGAATGTCCGCGGACACTCCTGCGCGAAAAGCGCGCTCGATCAAAGTTGAATTCACGTAAAGTGTAATTTTGTTCGCGATTTGCAGCAGATCGGGCAGCACTGCGCGAAAGCGAAACAGATTCATATCACCCGAAGCAAGCATGAGATGATTCAACCGGCAAAGCTCACCACTTGTAACGTTTTCACGACTGAGCGATGCCACCGCTTCAGATGCAAGAAAGGTTCCCAGACTATGGGCGATCACGTTGACCTCGCGATATTTTGAATTTTCACGGCACAAGGTCATCAAAAATTTTGCAAGACTATCGCGACTAGCTGCCGCAGCAGCTTCGTCATATCGATAGGCACGCGTGTAGAATGGATAGCCAGTGCGTATCCATTCGCCGATGTCCAACTTGTCCACTTCAAGACCGAGTGAAGGCCACGAAAATGTAAAAGATTTAGAGAGGAATCGATGATCAGCCGGATCCAGATAAGCCATACCGGCAAAAAGCTGCGCCGCACGCTCTTGCGCCTCTTCGATGGTGGTGTTGTACCCGTGAACGAATACGGTCGCTCGCTGTTGGTAGATGGGATCGTATGCGCCGTACACCAATTCTTGGTTGTACCAAACATCGTTGGTATCGAGTCTCTGCTTTAAGAAAACACTTTGCCCAGAACGAAAAGTAGGCGGCACGTCCAATCGTATGACACCCTTGTTGGGAAAATTCGGATTCAGCGTCGGTGTAAAACCCGACTCACTTCGGGGCGACGCAGAATAGTCACGCATGCGATTGGTAAACCAATTGATACGCATCTCACGCTCACGCGGGGAAGAGTATTGCGCAAACTCCTCGCTAAGTTGGGATCTGCTTGGGGAGCAGCCTAACAAGGCGAGTGTCCAGCAAATGACGACGGATATGCGCAAGCTGCGTCCCTAAATTTACGTATTGATTTGACCCATTATATGATCTTTGGGGGCTGGGATATAGTAGCTAATGCAGAAAATCGTATGGATAGAAAACAGGGGCTCGTTAAGCGCCCCTCCGATGCAAGTAATTGAGGTTAAATCCGCCGTGGATGCCGTTGTCTCATTTCTTGCGGTGCTTTGACTTAACGCTGCGTTTGAAGTTGCCCTTGACGGTTTCTCGTAGCTTTTTCGCCACTCCCGTACTCGCTTCAGTCATGTCAATATCGCCAGAAAGCGATGTAAAATCGACATCGCGCGTCGTCTTTTCCACGTTGAACTTAAAAAACGATGCCAAGTCGAGGTTGACCGAAACAACATTCGCCCCCTCAACAAGCGTGAAGTCAGGAACATGCTCACCTTCGGTCTTGAGACTCAGCTCTTCGCCCACTTCATGAGAAAACTCCACGTTGCGCGCTGCGCCACCGCTGGCAGACACAAAATGCCCCTTGATCAAGATGCTGAGCTTTTTCATGTCAGGATACAAATCGGCGTCTTCGTCTTCGAGTTTGTGAATCTTCATCTTCAGATCGCCGATTTTTTTCGCACTTACAGTGATTGATTCCGGCGCAGGATTGGAGCTTCCGTCTAGCAAGTCGACGATGAAGGGACCGGCGAACTTTTCTTCACCTGATTCGTCTTCGTCGTGATTTGCGCCCATCAATTCGATTTCTGCCAATGCCACTTTGGCTTCCGTCAACTCCATCGCGCCAATGATAGAACCGTCCTTACCCGTTACGTCGATGGTTGATGCCAAAAACAAATCAGAAGTACCAAAATCCAATTCGACCACGGCGTTTCCTTTTTTGGGGTCAGATCCATCACCGATCGGATTGCCCGCCCACGATCCGCAAGCCGATAGCGCAACACCCAAGCACAACCCCAAATTGATTCTAAACAACGCCATGATGTTCATGTGTTCTCCCCGCCATTCTTGAACGGCCGATGCAAAGTAAAAAGTTGCGAGCTGAATTGATACAGACACTTTTCTTCGTGTGTGCCCCGAGCCTCAAGCTGCAAAACTTCGCGGCACAAATCGTGGATCTTTTGTTTGATACTTTTGAAATCGGACGGAGAAAGACGCGCCGTAACGACATTATATTCTCGGTTGTGATCTGGCACTAGTGACACACAGTCTTTGGCCAGCTCCAAACACGCTTCATGATAACGCATCGATGCGACTTTCCCCAGGCGCGAGTCCGGAGTGACATTCTGCTCGGTTGGCGCAAGTTCCCCATTATCTGACTTTACGATCAAACCAAGCGACTGTAGCACCTCCAGCGCATCATGAATCTGCGAACGCTTTAACTTCGGGTAGAGACTTTTCGATATGACGTCAACCTCTGCAGAAAAGCCTTTTACAGCCACAAGTTCTCGCATCACTGAGTAGTACCATTCGCTAAAATAGGACGTCGAATCTTGCTCTGCGTCCAACGCCGTCGACTTTTCCACTAGCAACTGAGCCAAGAGCTTTGACCTTAACTGGGAATCAGTAGTGTTGTTTTGTTTGACCATCAGCAAGAAGTATTTACGAACGCGCCCGCGATACTTCAGGGAATCTGCAATCCTCGTTGAGGTTAGTCGAGTCAGTTTTCTCTTTCCGGAAATCACCATCCACAAAACGTTTGAAAACGAAAACCCAAGATCCTGCGCAAACTGGTTGTAAGAGTACCCGCCTTCCAATTGCTTGGCACGCGCGCGTAGAGCGTGGACAAGAACTCGGTATAGCTCAAGTGATTTAGAACGTTAATTTCTTGCGCTAACTTCTGTAATTCGTGACTGTACATCTTTCAACCCTCAGTGTTCAGAAGTCGCCGTACTTAGCTACAAAGAGGCCTACCCCGTCCGATGATGGGATAGGCCAAGAAGGTCTATCAGTCGTTCTCACTTTCGTCTTCGTCTTCGCTCTCATTCTCACCATCAGCATCATCGTCGGCACTCTTTTCAGCCTTCTCTTCTTCAACTTCATCACTGTCCGATTCTTCTTCAAGCTCAGCCACTGATTCGGATCCATCACCGCTTGCTTCTGACGAAGCAATTTTGCCGTTACTGTCATCATCCTTGCCGAAACGTGTCATCGAGCGCATGTTGAAACGGAACAACTTATACAAAAGCTTGTTCTCGCTTTCGTTAACGCGGATGACTCCATCCGTCGCTACGGTTGCCGTCGCCAAGTCAACGCCCTTCAACCAACTAGCAGCATCTAGCACCAACATGAGATTGTTGCTAACTCCGCCGGCAATTTTGAGCCCAGTCTTCGCGGTTAGACGTAGCTCTTCTGAACCAGAGCAACTTACTTCGAATGGAACTTCAACTCCCGCCTTTGTTACACGACCAGTAATCAGCACGCTCTTATTTAGCATGGGGTCGTCAGCTTCCAAGTCTCGCGCGACATGCAACTTGAATTCGATGCGACGATACGAGCCGTCTGTCAGATCGATGGCAGGAAACGGCTGGTCCAAAGTACCTGCAACGGCATCAAACATGAATGGGCCGCCCCAGCGAACGTTTTTGTCCTTTGCAGCTTCGCGAGCTGCTTTGGCCGCTTCAAACTCAGCTTCGGAAGCTGCCTTTTCGACTTCGATCGCACGCAATGCTGCTTTGAATTGTTGCTTTGCTGCAAGTTTTTGTGCATCCGTTTTCGCAGACTCTTTAGCTATTTCGTAGTCTTTTTCGGCATCTTTCTTTTGCTGTTCCAGCTTACGCTCTACCGCTCTGTTTTCAATTTTCTCTTCAAGTGCCGTACGTTTTAATTCTTCTTTGAGCGCCTTCTCTTCTGCCGAATGTTCAGTGGATGTTTTGATCTTCACATTGCGAATAGCAATGCGCGCTGTATCGATGCTTGTAGAAGCGTCGACGGCAATGGAACTATCTGCCAATGACAGTCCACTGGTCGCTCCACTAATCGAGAGATTCGCCGAACCTTCTTTGCCCGTAGAATCTTCAGGAACGTCCACGCCAATGGTCGCAACTGATCCCTTGCTTGAAGAACCATTTGCAGTTGTTCCCTTGTCCGCGTCGTCACCGTCCATGGCTGGTAGCGCACCATCGCATGCGCCCAACATCAGCGCTAATACCGCCGCCACGAATGGCTGTTTCATTTGCACCTTCTTCATCTTTGCCTCCGTTTGTTTTTGAGGGTTGCCCAGCACCATGCCGAATCCCGCCTCACATAATGACTAACGGTATATTTTTTCAGCATATTAGTTTTATTTTTTTTAATCTTTAAAATCAGACATTTATAAATAATTATAAAAATTGACAAAAAATTTTAGCATATCGGGCAGTAAGCGCACACGACTCGCATCGGTGCGCCGAAGTATACGCATTCGGTGATTACTTAAGTAAAAACGGGACGTTGCATCAAATCTGCGCAACACAAAGAAGACTAGGATTTTGCTCATTAATAATGGTCACTTAGGGCCCTCACCGGCAAGCGCGCACAAATCCCTAGCTGCAGGTTTGGGCACCACTTTGCCCTAGAACGTCACCGAGCTTTGTAACGTCGCGCCCCAGCGCCGGTCTTGTCGCTGCCCCGCCTCTTCACCCAATTCAACGCCATAATTGGACACCGCCAAACGCGCGAGCCAAATGTCGACAAAACCGCCCAAACTGTACCACCCCTCACTCACACCCGCTTGGAAACCGATGTCATTGTCGGCGGTAAAGTAGGGTCGTCCGAACTCAACACCGCCATGCAACTTGCGCAAGAAGGATGTCGATTGACGAAACAACATGTCGTGCAAATCGGCGGAGGTGTCGAGATTCCAACTGCCTAGTTTTTTGCGGTACAGCATCCCGAGCGACAAGTCGGACTTGATGAGAGGCGAGGTATCTGCCGCTTCTTCCGTCACAGCCGCATCGCCAACGTTATGCCACGTCGCACCAAAACGGAACGAAGGCGAACTGCTCCAGATCATACCAAGATCAACGGGCACATACATTCCCGACGTCATGGAAACAATGTCATCGGAACTGCCCGCTTCACTCGCGGCGATCTGAATCACGTCGGTAGCGGCAACGTCCGCACTGACAAAGTAACGATAAGTGGGGCGCACCGTCATACCAAACTTCATGTTCTTACCAACAGGAAAACCATAGGAAATGCCCATGCCCGCGCGCGTATCTGATTCGAGCGCCATGATCGGTAGAGTTGGAATGCGCATTTCCAACCATTCGTAGTTGGTAACAAACGGCTCCAAAACAAATCCACCAAATCGCAAACCGATCGGCAGAAGTTGGAAGCGAAGGTATTGACGCTTACCGAACTTATCTGAAAATGTGTCGAGAACATTTCCTAACATCTCATCACTAGAACCGCCAAGCGCACTCATGATGTCAGATACCGTATCAATCGAGTTATCGCCCACCATCACGTCGAACTCAAACCAGCGAAATTCTACCGTCTTGGGCTTTGCTTCGCTTAGAACAGCCGGATTCCAGCGCGGCGTTTCGTGGGAATAGGTCGCCGCTGTATAAGTGTTACCCCGGCCTCTTTGACGAGTGGATTCAAAGTTGTAATCTGTCTCTTCACCGAAGGCTGTCGCAGCGAACACAAAACTGGCACTCACGACCGAGAGTTGAAGCTTATTCATGGTCGCGCCTCCTATAGCGAGAAGCAAGCGCTAGGATTGTAACAACCCTGCACGAGCTCGCACGTTGAGATGATGCCATCGTCGGCGGTCGATTGCGAACCGGAAGTCAACTTATCATGAACACAACTTAATTCTAATGCGCGGCACGCCAAGTCAGTCGGCGCGCATTCGCTGGGAACATTGCAGCCGTTGTCGGCGTTGGTGGACAGGCTGTTCAACTGTTTTTCAACCGTATTCAAACTAGCCGCCGAACCGGATGTATCAATGAACGAACAACTCGAGATTGCATTCAGAATCAAACGAAAGTCCGTTGAAAGTGTAGAAACTGTTGCGAGAGATGCATCGATCGTATCTAGTCCGCTACAATCAGACGGTGTGACTGAAGCTAGGCCGGCCTGCACAGTCGTCAATGCCGTCTGCGCATCTGAAATGAGCGGAACTGTCCACAAAGCGCCGACGAAACAAGCTATGTCTTGCACGGA
>Ga0255090_1000580_pt1 | contig 11183 bp, 10 predicted proteins | sample Colum_Yuk_RepA_8_2_FD_188444 | JGI IMG/M metagenome (GOLD analysis project Ga0255090, IMG submission 188444) | Freshwater microbial communities from Columbia River, Oregon, United States - Colum_Yuk_RepA_8d | ecosystem: Environmental > Aquatic > Freshwater > River | place: USA: Oregon...
ACAGGAAAGTCAATGAAATCAACGATCTACCAACACCACCTCCGCGCCAGTGCTAGCTTTTCGTACCGTCACTTATTGCACTGAAAACGAGGAGACCCCAACATGGAACAGACTTTGAACGATATGGGCGAGCGTGGCGACATCCTGCGGGCTATGCACAATGCCCTGAAAGGGCAGCAGCGCGAGTTGGTGTTGGAAACGGAACCCGCAGCACCTGTCATCGGCCGCATCGTCACCAAGGGCCTGGCCGACGAGCTCAATGACCGGGGCTATCTGGTGGTGGATGGCATTGATGGCCGTGCGCACTATGTCCGTCTGCCAGTCGGAGCTGACCTGGTCGCGCTGCCGGTGGGCGGCATCGCGGAAGTGAAGTCCGCTGGAGGGGAGCGGGTGGTGGACCGCAACATCGCGAGCATCGTACGGGAGGGTGTTTACCGCAGCGCTGACCATCTTGTTCAGCTTCGACAAGAAGGTGCCACAGACCCACAAACCACGATAAATGTTCACGTGCGTCGGCTGGAAGCCATGCGGCGTGGCGGCATCGTAGAGCGCGCGGCCGAAGGCGTCTGGAGTGTGCCATCTGACTTCGTATTACGTGCCCAGGCGCATGATGCCCAGAAGACGGCAGGCATGGTTATCGAACTGCGGTCGCATTTGTCGCTTGACCAGCAACGGCAGGCCCTCGGTGCTACTTGGCTTGACCGCCAATTGATAGGCAATGGCCAGGGGCTGACGCGGCAAGGTTTCGGTGCCCAAGTGCATGAGGCGATGAAAGATCGCGTGGATTTCCTTGCCGGACTGGGCCTGGCCGAGCGACACGGCCAGCGCGTTGTCCTTGCGCTCAACGTTCTGTCCAACCTACGGGATCGAGAACTGGCGAGTACGGGGAGGGCTATTCAGGATCAGACCGGTCTAGCTTACCGCCCACTGCGCGACAGTGGCAATGCCAGTGGCATCTACCGGCGTTCTGTTCAGCTTGCCAGTGGCCGCTTCGCGATGCTCGACGACGGCGTGGGCTTCAGTCTGGTGCCATGGCGTCCCGTGGTGGAGCAGCGCCTGGGGCAGCATGTCTCTGTCGTCGTACGGGGTCAGTCAGTGACTTGGGAGCTTGGTCGCCAGCGTCAGCTCTCGGTACCGGGTGGGCAATTCTGAGCGCTGACCAAATATCTGCAAGAAACCTATCGACGAGCTACGAGAAATGAGCCTTCAGCAAATCGACCAGTGACAATACTGTCGCAGATTACTCCGCCACACGGAAAGCAGCCCCGATGCTGATGCGAAGCCGTTCCCCTTCCTCAATGTCTTTGTAGGCTATAGTCAAAATTGACACAGATTTTGAACAACGAAGTTTCCGTTGCTTCGTGTCACATGCGGGCTCGGAATCCGGGCATTGGTGGTGCGGCTGAAAATCGGGTATTTCGCATGCCCACGCCAAGACTATTTTGGAATTGGAATCGCCTGCGCTCAATTCGCCGCGCCGCTGGCCTTTGACACGTAGTGCGCCAGCGCAAGAATCTGGACCTCGCTCAGGCTGGCCCTGTAGGACGGCATCTGCCCAATCCCGTTGCGCAGCGCTTTGGCCACGCGCTGGGCGTCGGGTTTGAGTTCGTCGAGGACGGGGCCTACAGCACCGCTGGCTCCCGCGTCCTTCAGGGTATGACAGAGCACGCACGCGGGTGCCGAGGATTGCGTGAACAGTTTTTTACCTAATGCGAACTGGGATGCCTCATCCACAGCCATCACCGGGAATGAGATGAGAACGCTCAGATAAAGGAGCGGCGCCAGGGTGTAACGGGACGTGGCAACTTGCAGGGTGTTCAACTTCATGGGGTGCTCGATTCAATAGTTTGGAAGGAACAACTGCGAATGCCTCAGGCCACCTTCACCGTCACCGCGTGGTCAGCCCAGCTGGTGTTGTTGTAGCCGGCGGCATTCTCCAGGCGCTGCTGCGGCTGAACTTTTCCCATCGCATCCGTGGCGCGGCTGGCCAGCACATGCTGCCCGGCGGGCAGCCGAGTTTCCAGCACGAACTGTCGCCATGCGTATTTGCCCATATCTGGCCCGACAAAGCGCGCATCGACCCAAGTCTTGCCGCCATCGACAGAGACCTCGACTCGTTTGACCGCATGCAAGCCACCGAAGGCGACCCCGCTGATTTGAACCCGCCCTTTTTCAAGCGGCGCGCTGTCTGAACCAGGCGAGTTGATCCAGGACTTCACAGTCATCTCCTGCACCGAGGGCTGGTTCGGATCACCCTTGCCGCCGGGCGGTGAAATACGGTAACCGTGCGACATGATCTTTGCGTCGGTCTCTTCGGTCGTGAACGCCAGTCGTTTGATGTACTTGATATTGTTAACGCCGGTGTAGCCGGGCACGATCAGACGCAGCGGTCCGCCGTGTGCGAGAGGAATTGCAGCCCCATTCATCTCCCAGGCCAACAGGGCATCGGTCATGGCCGAAGCGGGAACCGAACGCTCGACGATGATGCTCTTGGGGTCAAGGCCTTCAGGCAGTTTTTCACCACCGGTGCCCGTCATGAATCGCATGCCGCCATCCATGCCTCCCAGCGCCTCGGCCACCGCGCGCACAGGCACTCCGCTCCAGACCACGCACCCTGCAGCGCCGACAGTCCAGGGCGTACCACTGGGCTTGCTGGGAAAGAAGCCGCGACCGTTGCCAGAGCATTGCAGCACCATCGCAACCGTTTCGAGACCCAGGGTCTTGAGTTCGCGCAGGGTCAGCTTGCGCGGCTTACTGACACCTTCGATGGCGATCTCCCAGGCATTACGGTCGGCCACGATCGAGGCATCGGGTGCTGGCAGGTTGTTGCGAATATAGAGTTGCTCGGCCGGGGTGATGACGCTGGTGCCGAATGCGCTGCGTTTGGTCTCGATGGTGGTCGCGCTATGCACAATCGTGCTGTTGGCATCTTTCCAGGAGACGTAAGCGGGCAGCGGCTTGGCCTGTGCTGCCGCGCCATTGCTCCAGGTCGACAATCCGACAGCGGCCAACGCGCTGGCGCTGCCCACCAACAGGTGGCGACGATTGAGCGCCGAGGGCACCATCGCTGGGGCGGTATGACGAAGGTCTTGAGTGTGCATGGTTTGTCTCTCTTTTGATGAATGGCAACATGGAACGGGAAAGGCGCTGGGGTCTGGCGGACGTCGGGCGTCCGCTCAAGGTCTCAGATAAATCGCGGCCAGCACAAACGCGGCCATCCACAGGGTTTCAACCAGCAGCAATGTGAACGGTTTCCATCCGGCGCGGGCCAGTTGCCGGAACGAGGTCTTGATACCCAAGGCAGCAATGGCGACGACCAGGCAAATGCGGGACACATTGCTCAGGCCCTCCTGAACGGCCACGGGCACACCACCCATCGAGTTGAGAGCCACCAGGGCCACAAAAACCCACAGAAACCAAGGCACCAGCGCCTGCTTGGCTGCGACCGTGCCGTCTACGGACTGCTCACGTTCTTTCTTGAACATGCTGGACACCACCACCACGACCACGGCCAGCATGGCCACCCGGAACAGCTTGACGATGGTGGCGTAGTCACCCGTTTCATGGTTCAACATGTAACCCGCGCCGACAACTTGAGCCACGTCATGAATGGTACCGCCAAGGAACAACCCCGCCAACTCCGGCGACAGGTGCAGCACTCTAGCGATCAGGGGGTAAACAACCATGGCCAAGGTGGACAGCACGGTCACAGTCACCACCACCATTAGGGTGAAGCGTTCACTTTCCTTGTTGCGCGGCAGCACCGACGAAATCGCCAGCGCCGCGGAAGCGCCGCAAATAGCAACGGCGCCGCCCGACAGCACGCCCTGCGCCCGCGTCAGGCCCAGGCGCCGTCCCAGCAGACTGCCGCACAGCATGGTGGTTACCACGGCGGCAACCACAATGGCGGCGGTTGACCAGCCCAGCCCGGCAATCTGGGAGGCCGTGATACGCGCACCCAAGAGGCCAACACCCAGGCGTAACAAGTTACGCGAGCAAAATTCAATTCCCGGCTTGGCCTTTGGGTCTTGACTCAGGTAATGAAACGCCACGCCGAAAAACAAGGCGTACAGCAATTGTGGACCACCATGCAGGGTGGAGACAAAGGTGGCGGCCATCGCGATCACACAAGACAAGGCGGCACCCGGGAAAAGTTGCAGCAGGTGCTGCGGCAACCAAGCGGGGCGGGCAGTGTCGGCGGCTGACGTTGGCGACAGGAAATTGAACACAGGAAAACCTCTTTCGAACAGCGCGCGTGGGGTACGCGTGGGAGGGTTGTGGTCCTCAATGAATTAGATAATAGGCAAAAGTCATTAAAGAAAAAAGCGGATAATATCGCTCAGGATGATCGATAAATCCAATCAGCAATCGTTCCAACGTCTGCGCCTCAACCTGCGTCAGCTTGAAGTCTTTCTGGCCACGGCGCGCGGCGGTAGCACACGTGCGGCGGCCGACCGGATCGCACGCTCGCAATCTGCGGCCAGCACCTCGCTGGCCGAACTCGAGGCCGCGCTCGGCGTCGAACTGTTCGACCGCATCGGCCGGCGCCTGCTGCTCAACGAGAACGGGCGCGCGCTGTTGCCCAAGGCCCAGGCCCTGGTCGAGCAAGCGGCCGAGGTGCAAGCCCTGTTCACGGACGAGCATGCCGCGCCCTTGCTGGTCGCTGCCAGCTTCACAATCGGCGAATACCTGTTGCCCAGCCTGGTGGCGCAATGGACGCAACAACACCCCAAGAGCCAGATCCATCTGCGCATAGGCAATACCAGCGAAGTGATAGCCGCGGTAGCTGCCCTGGACGTCGACATCGGCTTCGTCGAGGGGTCGCAGACGCATTCCGACCTGGTCGTGCGACCCTGGCTGGATGACGAAATGGTGATCCTCGCTGCACCGGGCCACCCGCTGGCGAATCGCTGCGCGACGGCCCGCCAGTTGGCCGACGCCACCTGGGTGCTGCGGGAACACGGCTCCGGCACGCGCCAGATTGCGGATGAGTGGTTGCTGAAAAACCTGGATCGGGTGCGCGTCGGCTTCGAACTCGGCAGCACCGAAGCGATCAAGCGCGTGGTGGCGGCGAGCGATGCCCTTGGCTGCCTTTCGCGCTACGCGGTGGCGCAAAGCGTGGAAGACGGGCACCTGGTCGAACTGCGAACACGCCTGCCCAAGGCAAGCCGCAAGCTCGCCATCGTGCTGCACCGCGAAAAGCGGCTAGGCCGCGCGACCACGGAGTTCCTGGCGCACTGCAGCGCCGCCGAGCAGCACAGCGCTAGCTGAGCTGCGAGCACCGATTTATTTCGTCGGCGCCATGCCCCGGCTTCAAACAGAGCGCAGGCGCTGGTGCAGCCGCAGCAGCCCGACTACGCCCAAGCCGGCCGAGCAGGCTGCGACTCCGAACGGAATGGCATACCCACCCGTCAGGTCGCGCAGCCAGCCACTGGTCCAGCTCCCGATTCCGACCGCGACAAATCCGAAGAAGTAGATCTCGGTGATCCGGCGACCCGCCTGCGCGGCAGGAAACATCTCCCGCACGAGGACCGCGTAACCCGGCATGTAGCCTCCGAAGCCCAATCCGATCAGTACGGCGCCCACAGTGATCGCGACGGGCCCCTGCGCCATCGCCAGCCAGGCAACGCCGAACACGTGCAGCATCGACATCGCCAGCAGCACGCGGTAGCGCCCCTATCTGAGCGACAGCTGTCCGGCGGACAAGCGCGAAACGAGCGTCACGCCGAGCATCGCCGAAACCACCGCCGCGGCGGCTGCCGGCGCAAACCCTTGCTCCTCGCCGAAAGCCGTCAGGTGTCCGATCACCATGAGGCTCGCATGATTGGAGAGGGCCATGCAAAGGCCCAGCATGAGGAAGCCGCCGCGTGCAGCGGATCGTACCGCTTCGCTCGGGCCGGAAAGATCGGGAGGAAGGACGTGCGGCGGAGGCGCACGCCGGAACGCGAACGCGCATGCCATGAGTGCGACGCCGGCGACAAGCCCGTAAGTTCCGATTGTCGCCCGCCATCCGATCGCATCCGCACCCCATCGCATCAGTGGCGGCAGCGCCAGGGTAGTAATCAAGACGGCGCAACACTTGCAGTGATTCTGTGACCCCCCGCCAGCGACGCCTAGCTTCAGTTTCGTCAAGTCCCGGGAGTAAGGCGTTCAGCGCCTCCACTTCAACATGCCATTCGGCATAAGATTTGGTGCGGTCAAACAAGGCTAGCACTTCGGTGCGCATTGCTTCGTCATGAGTTGAAAGTTGCAGCACATGCGCCTGACCACCGTTCTCGCGTACCTCAGAAACTAGCGGATCGAACAATTCAGCGTGAGACTCAGGCAGCAAATAAACGCCATCACGCAATGAAGGGCACCCAAGAGTTTTGAGCGCACGCCAAATGCGCAGGCGAATTGCCTTCGGTTGCGTTGGCAGGGTGAGAAAAAGAGCGCTCCACATAAGTTTGAAGTATATGCCTCAAACTTCGAGGTATACACATCAAAAAAATGGAGGTTAAATTAATAAACTTTTATTGGATGAGCAAACGTCCGCTTTGGGTCGTAAGCCGTCCGATGTAGGAAAGTTCGAATCCCTGTTGAATCACAACCAAAATTGAGCCAGTTTCCGAGGTTTACACGCTGAAAACTGAGCCACGTTGAGGGCTACCCTGCTGATTTTTTGGGCAGGGTGGTCTGGAGTGATCAACGTGAGTACATTGAGCAAATTGCGCCGTCTTGTCTTGAGGGACGGCGTATCCATTCGCGAGGCCAGCAATCGGCTGGGGATTTCTCGCAATACGGCCAAGAAATGGCTGGATCAGCCCGAGATGGTGGAGCCCCGGTATCCCAAGCGGGCGTCAGGCCCGGGGATCTTGGGGCCATTTGAGGAGGTGCTGGCGCAGTGGCTCAAGTCAGACAGCCACCGCAACAAACGCGAGCGCCGGGGCACAAAGGCTTTGTTTGAAGGGCTGCGGGCGCTGGGCTATCCGGGCAGCCGAGGGCCGGTTTACACCTTTGCCCTGCGCTGGCGCAAAGAGCAGGACTTGGCGGCCAAGGGGCAGGGTTTTGTGCCGATGCACTTTGACATGGGCGAGGCGTTCCAGTTTGACTGGAGCACCGAGTACGCGGTCATTGGCGGTTTGCGCAGGCGCCTGGAGGTGGCGCACACCAAACTGGCGGCCAGCCGGGCGTTTGTGCTGTCGGCCTATTACAACCAGGCGCACGAGATGTTGTTTGAGGCCCATGCCCGGGCGTTTGCTGTGTTTGGCGGCGTCACCAAGCGCGGCATCTACGACAACATGAAGACGGCGGTGGACAAGGTGGGCGAAGGCAAGAAGCGCATCGTCAACGCCCGCTTTGAAACGATGACGGGCCACTACCTGTTTGATCCTGAGTTCTGCAACCGGGCATCGGGTTGGGAGAAAGGCATCGTTGAGAAGAACGTACAGGACCGGCGACGGGGCATCTGGCGCGAGGCCAGTGAGCGGCGCTGGAACTCGCTCGAAGAACTCAACGCCTGGCTGCACAAAGCCTGTGTCGACGCCTGGGAGCATTTGCAGCATCCCGAATGGACTCAGATGAGCATTGCCGATGTGTACCAAGACGAACGGTTGCGGTTGATGCCCAATCCCCGGCCGTTTGATGGGTACATCGAGCACCCGGCGCGGGTGTCTTCCACATCGCTGATCAGTTTCCAGCGCAACCGCTACAGCGTGCCATGCGAATGGGTCAACGCGATGGTGAGCGTGCGGGTGTATCACGACCATTTGATGGTGGTCTCGCCGGAGGGGGAGTTCATCCGGCTCAAGCGCTGCTTTGAGCGGGACCAGACCATTTATGACTGGACGCACTACATCGCGCTGATCGAGCGCAAGCCCGGCGCTTTGCGCAATGGAGCACCGTTCAGGACGATGCCCGAGCCATTACGGCAGTTGCAGGATCAGTTGCTGCGGCACCCCGGTGGAGATCGGGTCATGGCGCAGGTGCTCAACGCGGTGACCTTGCACGGGCTGGAAGCTGTGCTGGTGGCCGCTGAGCTGGCCTTGCAGTCCGGGCGGGTCAGCGCCGAGCATGTGCTGAACGTGCTCTCGCGGCTGAAGGAACAAACCCGAAGCAACGAGCCGGTGCACACCCACCTGAACCTGAGCAGGCCGTCACAGGCCAATGTGGACCGGTATGACCGGCTGCGAAGTCAGCAGATGAGCGGACAGGAGGTCAGCCATGCTTGATCTGATTGGTGACTTCAAGGAACTGGGCTTGCATGGCATGGCCAGCGCCTGGCCGGAAGTTCAAGGCACGGCCCGCATCAAGTCGCTGGACCACGAGATGGTGCTGATGCAATTGATCAAGGCCGAGAAGGCGCAACGCGAGGTGCGCTCCATGGCCTATCAGATGCGTGTGGCCCGGTTCCCGGCGCACCGGGATTTGTTGGGCTTTGACTTCACGCAAGCTCATGTGGACGAGGCCTTGGTCCAAAAGCTCCACAGCTTGGAGTTTGTGAACTCGGCGCACAACGTGGTGTTGGTGGGCGGTCCGGGCACGGGCAAAACCCACCTGGCCACCAGCTTGGGCGTTCAAGCCATCCGCGCCCACGGCAAACGGGTTCGGTTCTTCTCCACGGTGGAACTGGTCAACGCTCTGGAGCTGGAGAAAGCGCAAAACAAGACCGGTCAACTGGCCTATCGGCTGATGTACGTGGACATGGTGATCCTGGACGAGATGGGCTACCTGCCCTTTACCCAGTCCGGCGGGGCACTGCTGTTTCACTTGCTCTCCAAGCTCTACGAGCGCACCAGCGTGGTCATCACAACCAACCTGAACTTCTCGGAGTGGAGCAACGTGTTTGGTGATGCCAAGATGACCACGGCCCTGCTGGACCGCCTGACGCACCACTGCCACATCGTGGAGACCGGCAATGAAAGCTGGCGGTTCAAGAACTCAACGGCAGCTGCCGTTCCAACCAAACCTCAGCGGGCCAAAGCCCAGAAAGGAGAATCCAAAGACACCGAGCAGCTAGACTTACCCACAACCAACTGAACAAAACTTCCCTAAAACCAGTGGCTCAATATTCAACGTGAACACTGGCTCAGTTTGGCCGATGAATCAACAGTGCGAGTGACTGCTGTGGGCCGAAAGCCGACCAAAGCACGGGATAGCAGTTCGAATCCCCATCCCCACCAAAAAACGATGAATCCGGACCTGAGCAGGTTAGTGGGGCTATCATTGCTACTCCGCCAATGAATGACCCTAAGTAATTGATTTACTTGGGGTTTTTTCTTTTGTGCACTAAGAAGTCCACCTTTTGGTCCACCTTTTATTGCTCGCTAGTGAATCCCCTGAAAAGTTTATTACCCTAGGCCCATCTCCGAGCGCTTGCCTGACAACGTGTAGCGAAGCACCCACTTGGCCCGTAGGTTGGGTGAAACAACAAACCATAGGCTATTGCCATCGCCATACTTTCCAGGCTTCTTGAGCAGTGATTGGCATTTCAGTTCATTGAGCTTGCTTGACATGTGAGTCCACCTATTGGTCCACCTTTTAATGGTGGACTATTGTGTCCCACTCTGTACCTCTTTGTATAGATCATTCGATAAAATATGAATTAAATCATACATATAGTAGATCATTGAAGTTCGGTATAGTTAAAATATGGCGGACTCTCTCTCCGCCAGAAAAAGTCCTGCTAACTCGCTCAGTTGGGTTGTCAGGCGCTTAGAGCCCCGCATCACGCGGGGCTTTTTGTTATGGGCTCCTGCCCGAAGACCTCCTAGACCGTCAGTTCGCATCCCTGACTCCACCAAAAATGGTCACCCATCACGATGGCTTAAGAGACTGCTTGCGCTTGACAAAAAATATGACACCCATCATATTAACTTGCCATGAAAACAATGCCAACACGCAAAGAGCGCAGCCACGCGCGCATCGTTGAAGTGGCCGCGCGCGCGATTCGACGTGCTGGCTACCGTGGCGTTGGGGTTGCTGACATCATGAAGGAGGCAGGGCTCACGCACGGCGGTTTCTATGCTCACTTTGCCTCGCGTGACGCACTGCTGGTCGAGGCCATGCAACAGGCAGGCCGCGACAACCAGGCCGCACTTTCTGAGTCGATGGCGAAGCGCATGACAAAAGGCGACTCGCGCTTTGCTGCACTCGTTTGGGCATATCTCCATGACACCCACCTGGACCGGACCGAGAAGGGCTGTGTGGTGGCGGCCCTGGCTTCGGAAACGACGCGACAGGGTGATGCGGTGCAGCAAGAAGCCAAGCGTCGCGTCTCTGACTTGGTTGAGTTTGTGCGTTCGGCACTGCCCGAAGGCGTCGAGCGCGAGCAAGCGCAGGTCATCACCGCCACCCTGGTGGGCACGCTGCAACTTGCCCGCACGTTGGGGGGCGCGGCTGGGCGTGCCTTGCTGTCACAGACTCGCGACGCGCTGATCCTGAAGTTTCAGCCCCCTGCCACCCCCTGACTTTTGAGCCCAGCCAAATGCCAAACAGTGCCATGCCGCCAAATATGACGACCGTCACATAAAACATGAAGCCTGCTAATTCTTCTCCGCACAACCCAGCCCTTGCCCCTGATGCGGGGCCCGCCCTGGCGCCGCCGCCTCCTGAAACTGCATCGCCTTGGCCGATCTTTTGGGTGGCCAGCGTCGCCACCTTTTTGGTAGCGCTAGACACGACCATGTTGTTCGCAGCCTTTGACCCGCTGCGGCAAGCCTTTCCATCAGCCTCGGCGGCCGACCTGTCGTGGGTCCTCAATGCTTACACCGTTGTCTACGCCACGATGCTCATCCCCGCGGGGGGGCTGGCTGACACCTACGGGCGCAAGCGAGTCTTCCTGACAGGCGTTGCGTTGTTTCTGGCTGCTTCGGCCGCTTGTGGCTTGGCTGGCAATGTGGGCTGGTTGGTGGCGGCCCGTGTGCTTCAGGCCATTGGCGCTGCCTTGCTGACGCCTGCCTCCCTCTCCATTGTGCTGGCGGCCATTCCTCAGAACAAACGTGCTGTGGTGGTGAGCTTGTGGGGTGCCGTTGGCGCACTTGCCGCTGCGGTGGGGCCCAGCGCTGGCAGTTTCTTGATCGATCATTTCGGATGGCCTTGGGCGTTCTACATCAATCTGCCGATCGGTGGCCTTGCCTTGTGGCGTGGTGCCTCACTGTTGAACGAATCCGCGCCATCGAGCGAGCGCCGTCGGGTAGATTTTG